>Ga0099824_1000107_pt1 | contig 67070 bp, 28 predicted proteins | sample SiratrowhiteBW_FD_76837 | JGI IMG/M metagenome (GOLD analysis project Ga0099824, IMG submission 76837) | Root nodule microbial communities of legume samples collected from California, USA - Siratro white BW | ecosystem: Host-associated > Plants > Roots > Nodule | place: USA: California... | reverse complement strand
TTATCTCTTTCTCTTTTTCTCTCTCTCTCTTTCATTATCTTTTTCTTTCTTTCTCTCTCTGTCTTTCTCTCTTTGTTTATTTCTTTCTTTTTTTTTTTCTCTTTCTCTCTATTTTTCTCTTTTTCTTTACTTCTTTATCTCTTTTTCTTTCTTTCTCTCTCTCTTTCTTTTCAGGACTCGATATAAGAATAAATTATATGTTTTTTCAGTATTATCTATACTTACGCAAATTTGTAAGGACATGGTATTTTTAATTAGCTGCGCAAAATACCAGTCGTTCTTAAAATATACAATATACTTTTTATATAAATTTAGGTTGATGAAAATATAATTGATTTAAGGTAAGCATTCCACTTTTAAAATTGAATAACAATACTTTACTAATTTAATTTTATCGTAAAAATGTATGGAAATCATCCATGTACTTTATAAATAAGGTGAACTCTCGGATACATTTGTTTCAAACAATAAAACATAATTGACTCAACAAAAACTAAGAATCCAAATCCAAATGAAACAAAAGATAATAAATGTAAAAAAAATAATGTAAAAAAAATAATAAATGTCAATGTTAAGGTGAAATTAATCAGTAGTGCAAGTCTAGCAAGACAGGGAATGAAACTTCTAAAATATGTGTGATGTGTGCATCTTCTCTTTAAAGAGAGTTATATGAAAATTAAAATTCAATATGAAATTTAAATAAAAATATAAGATAACAGAAAACAATATGGAAATAAAGTTATTTTTAAATAATAAATTCTAAACTAAATACAAAATAAAAAATTTCTACACATCTACCGTCGATTTTGTTTTGAGTTTGAAATTTGAATTTGGGTTTGAAATGAAAACAAATAACCAGCTTTTGTAGTTTATTTTAGAAAGTAAAAAAAAAAAGGTAAAAATCACGCAATACTTCATACATAACTATTAAATAAGCAATTAAATGAGACAAATAAATTTTAATTGTGATATTGTAAAACTAATGACATTTGAAATTCAACTTTCATGACTAGTTATATTATTTTATTCAAGTCTATATGTTTTTATTTTCGAATTGTGATTGAAATAATTTGAAGAAGATTCAACTCTATTAATTTCCGTTGTCTGTGCATTTCCAAATTTATATGAGCAACCTATTAAATATAGACTTCTGCTACTTTTCCATTGATAGTTAGAGTTTCTTTTGTAACATGTTTTTTTAGCTAATATTAAATATATATTTTTGTTAACATCAACATATATATTATTTTCAGTTAATATAATTTGAAACTATTTTTATCGATGTCGATCACAATATAAATTTTTAATCAACATTAATTTGAGTTTTTCAAATCAAGGCTGACATGACAGTTTCTCGTTCAATGTAGAATTTTTAGTCGATATTAATGAAACTATTTTTTCAGTAATTTTTTTTAGTTGATATTGATTTAAATTATTTTTTAATTGATATTATTAAAATTATTTATTCATGAATTTAGGTAAAAATTACTTCTCAGTTTTTTCGCTAGAATGTTCAACCAATGTGAGTAAAACTATTTTTTCATTTGACGTAAATTAGATTTTTTTCATCAAAATTTACTAGTAATTATATTTTATCGACGTTTGTAAAATTCAAGTAATAAATTTTTATATTTCGTAATAATTGAAATAAGTCAAAATGTAATAAATTTAAGTTATGTTATCTGAAACAATATTTTAAAAAATAAATAATTTCAATTTTGTAAAAAATATAAGATTTTTTTATTGGAAGACATATTGAAGACACCATTACTCTTTCAAACAGCCTTCTAACTTTAGTCTTTTTTATTGCCTTGTGGGATCCATTTTTATAGTTAGAATAGATTTTTTGGGTGTGCAAAACGTTTTCTCAAACTTAGTTATGAATACTTATAAAACTAATCAGATGATTAAAATTAATAAACAAATCGCGTGGAATAAATATAAGCTTATTCTGTTTAAAAATATAAAAGTGTAGCTAACTCTTCAATAATTATTATAGAGTTTAATCAAATTCGGAATACGATGAGATATAAAAGAAAGAAAAATTAAAGAAAAGAAAGAGAATTTAAAAAGGGAAGAAAATCATGATGTTACAGAACTTATATTTAATTGATAAAATATTATTTTAAAATAGAAATAGAAAAATTATAAAAATCACATAAGTACAATATATCTGAATACATTAACACACTATAAAATTACATAATTAAATTTTTAAGTGGTATATATGAATCGAAACTTCTCAATTGCAATAAACAAAATTCTATTAAAGAGATACTTATATTAATTCCATCTATCAACATTTCTATTTAAAGGTTCAAATGTAGTTTATAATGCTGCTTCCATCCGAAATTATCCCCAGTTTAAAGTTTGTACGCATAATTTAAGGATAGAAATAAATATATACAGTTTTATATAGTTTTACTAAAATTGTTTCATTCTCACCACAAAAATACATTAATTTTTCAATTCATTCATTAATTTTTAAGACAATTTATGTGTGAAATAAAACTAGAAAAAAAATACAATGTAAGTTGATAATATCTATAATTTTTGGAATAATTTACACATACTAAAGCAGTAGATAATTTTGGGATAAATTTACACATAATAAATATATATTTTATAATTGCTTGTTTGTGAGTATAACTTTTCTCTCTTTTAAATAAGAGTATTGTAATATAAAAAATATTTGAAATTGAGTTTTATAAAAAATATAAACAAACATCATTATAAATAAAAAAGCAAGGACATTGTAGGAATTTACTTCCTCAAATTGCAAGGTCAGTTAGATTATGGCGGTCAAGCCTCGTGAATGCATAATATTCCTCCATCTTATTTATTTTAGTCACGTGCCATGAAATGCCGATCATTAATTACATGCATTTGCAATGTATGCAAAAAATCAAAAGTTGACTGCTAAAAATTTAAACAAAATTTACAATAATTAATATGTTAAATATTTAACACCATCCACAATATTATAGAATATATTAACTGCTTTTACCAACAAAGAAGTCTCCATATTTAGATCTGTCAGATTTTAGTCAAAGCAAAAAAAAGATATATTTCAAATAACTAAGTTAAAAGTAGACATGAAAAAAAAAGCATATTAGTTAATAATTTATATAATTAAAATCATAATTAAGTTAAATAGCATAATCATTTTGTAAAAATAAGCAAATTACATATAATTTTTTCAATTCATAATATACCATGAAAATGATTTTATTTTATTTTAATATTGTTTTTACTTTTCAATCTACTATTTTACCTTTGGAATTTGTACCCATTTTAAAAATTATAATTTACACTGACACTTACAATTTATTTTTAACATATCATTTTTGTTTTTTTAAGATCAAATCACTTTTTGTGATATGATAATTAAATTATATCACAACAAGACTAAATTAACGATTTTAAATATAAAATAATAAAAGTAAATTATATATGTTTGTTAAAGTAAAGTGATAAAATTAAATTATTAGATTGAAAAGCTAGATAGATATTACTATTTACAATACATTAAAGTATTAAACGATTTTCTTGATTAAATTATGCATTCACAAAAATTTAACTATATTAATTAATATTTTTATTTAGTTAATTTGTCAATGCTAGCATAATTAGTTAACGAACATGTGTGAGGTACATTTTAATCATGATAAGAATATTATTTTTCAAGCAAATTAGGTGACATTTTTTTCAATATATAATTTTATGTATTGCATTAACATAATTATTTACTTTAATCTAAATCATGTATTAGGAAAACAATTGACAATTACATAAACTTATTGACACTTTTATAATAGACTAGATTATTTGAAACTAATCAATGAAGTAAAGAGCTAGCATATAAAATTATTGCATAAATTATTTATTTATATATTAAACAAAAAAATCACATATTCTTAATTGATTTTTTATTTGTTTTAATACAATTAATTGCATAAATTGAGGTTACAAAAATTAAAATATAACACCATTAAGTATTTGATTAGCATAGAACATACAGTATGCTTTTTTTTAAAAAAAAAATTGATTACATGTTAAATTACAAATTCTATTGGTAGTTTTAGATTGCAGAAGGTTGTCTGCTTCATTTTGGTAAAATATAATAAAGTTAGGCACCGGTTTGGCAGATCATGAGTTTAATGGGTAATTGTATTAGTTTGGGCCTTAATTGGAACATGTACACTTTAAAATTTCATTACAGTTTTTTATTATGATTTTTAAGGATGTTATTATCATTAATATATTTTTTTATATTGTACTGTGTTTTAAAATAAGTTAAAAGCTTGTTGGGATATGCACGAAAAAGATAAAAGATAATTTTTCAGTCGATGTACTCTAAAAAAGTGTGTCTTTAACATAGTAATAAAAGATGTTAGAGAATTATATTGTTGGTTAATCATTCAAAACGATATTGATTTGTATATACAATCACTATATTTTCTGCCTTGACTTTGCTATATATACACTGTTAATGATTGAAGAGATCTTAATCCTAAAACCCTATTATTGGTGTACGTTGTGTGTGTGTGTTTTTTTTTCTCCTTGTTTGTTACACTTCCCTAAATATCTAAACATGTATGATTCAAATCTTTCTTTCGATTGACATTGAATAGAAACAATTGTCCTTTGGTTTATATTTTACAATTAATGGTTGAAATTGACCATTGACAATATTCACTAATAAATGCACTTTCAGTGAATTATTAACTGTCATTAATAAGTTCAAGTTAGTGATGCAATTTTTTTGTTACCGAAAACTTTTGGGGTCAATAATTACATTTTTTCTTCGGATGGTATTAAAATTCAAAGTTTTAGTTTGCTATAAAGAAAATGTTGTGTGCCATAGCAGGGGAGTAGCAGGCAAAAAAGAAGAAGAAAAAGTTAGCTAGGAAAGAAATAAACAGAAAGATAAACAGTTAAATAATCATAATAATGTTCTTCTTAGAATAAATGTGATGTCAACATTAATTATAATAGAAATATCACTTAAATATTTATTATTTTTTAAAGTTTTAATTCATTAAAACTAGTATTTAAAAATTGTAATCATATATACTTACCGTGTATATATAAAACTAGTATTCTGACAAGCAACTAAATTTTAACTGTTAGTGAGAATTTAGAGTGATTATTTTAAATTCTCCAAATAAGTAATAGTTTGTCCTATGATGTAATCCATGTTTTAACAACTAAGGAAGTGTAGTTTAGTTGCAAAGTTTATACACCACTACGAGTTTACTGTGAACTCTGTATATTTGTATTAAGAAAGTGTAGTTGAGGTTGGTTAAAATGTGTTGTATATAAACTGCTGATACTTGCATTGGTACCAATAAAAAGCTCTTGTTTTGGTACAATCAGTAATTGCGAACCTGTTCCTGTTCGTAGGTGTATCGATTTTTTAAGCTATTGGTGAGATAGAAGGGATATGGTGCACATGGAAGTTATTTATTAACCCCTTTGTACAGGATCCATATCCATATACAGGCTAACTGGGTAGGGGAAATTGGGAACAAGAGAGACCAAATATTGAAGAGGCTTCAATGTGGTAGGTTCAAGTATTTTTCTTTTAACTCGTGGAACCAAACATGATATGCAAGTAGCAGCAGGTAAGTACCGTTTCTCTTTTTTTTCTCATACATATCCTTAATGGCAACTGTGGACTTTGATCTGTTATAACATGAACAAAATTAATTGATACCCCATTTGAAATGGTTGGAAAACAAAACAATTAGGTAAAAGGAAATAAATGTGAAATATTCTCAAGATAGAAGCAATAAAATCCACGATTTTTTTACCTTAGGAAAAGAAAAGTATGATAATAGCAAAGGCACATATCTAGCTGTAAGCCGGTTATGATGCATTTAAGGCACATGAACTATGGTACACAGAATTGAATTCAAAATAGAATTCATAGGCCTCTCTTTATTATGAGCGTTATCTCCATCTGCTTGTGGTAGCAGAACCTATTTAATTCTCACATCAAAGATCACAACCAGTGACCTCTATATAAAGCTACCACCCAACTTATTACTTTTTCATACCCACATATCTACTGAGTTCAGTGTTAAACAAACGTATTTACCAAGCATTGGGGTACTGTGATTTGTACACACTGCCACCACCCACATGGACCAAAGGGTTTTTGGTTCTTCTATGTTTCTATGTTTTCTTACGTTAATCATATGGAACGACAACGTTGTTGTTGTTCCACAAGCTGAGGCTCGAGCGTTTTTTGTTTTTGGTGACTCGTTAGTTGATAATGGGAACAACAACTACCTACTCACCACTGCTCGTGCCGACGCATACCCTTATGGCATTGACTATCCCACTCACAGGGCAACTGGTCGATTCTCCAATGGCCTCAATATCCCGGACATAATCAGTTGGGTCCCTAATTATGTCGCTGTTCTGATTAATTGTTTTATAGTACCTTTCAACTATGTTTTTTTGTTTTGTGATGTTTCAAAACTCTTAATTATTTCATAACCTAAGCTACATTTATTGTTACTTAATGCATGATTAATATGCTTATGAGAAGTGTGTTATGCAAATAGGCGAGAGGATTGGGTCAGAACCCACGTTGCCCTATCTGAGTCCTGAGCTCAATGGTGAGAGGCTACTCGTTGGTGCCAATTTTGCTTCTGCTGGAATAGGAATTCTCAATGACACTGGAATCCAGTTTGTAAGCCAACATTTTTTTTTCTCTCATTCATTTCAACAAATGTTTTACATTTTGACAGAAATTTACTGAAAATCTCAAGTTTTAGTAGTTTTGTTTCTTATTTAAACAAGTCTACCTCCTAATTTAGTTGTGTTAAAGAATGAATTTTGTGTTAAAATAACACTTTTTTAACAACTAATTCAACCCTAAAAATTTGGTTTTTAATTTTCTTGTTAACTATGTACATTTATTTTAAGCAATAATTGCGATTAACAGATAGACCCTTGTTTTTGCATTATTTCATTCTAATCACTCAATTTTCTCTCACTTCCTACTCTTGTAGCTTCCCACCATTATAGAGTCAAAACCCTACATGTGATTAAAATATTTTTTATAAATAAAAATATTATGTTGCAATGAGTTAGTTTCTAAAATTAAGTTAAAAATATAAATTTTCAAACAGTTGTTTTTATAATCATTAGTGAATCTATTGAACCATCCTGTTAGACTATCCGTAACAGTCTAGTCTTCGGAAAACAAAGGTGTCTTAAACTAACTGTATACAAACTTTCCTTAGTATTTTTCTTGAAATCTTAAAATTTCCTGTTTAATCAAGAGAAGGGACCAATTACGAGGAAAATATGTGTTCCTGCGGAAGCTAGTTTGATAGATAGTGGCATTGAATGAATAGGGCATTAAAAATGGTATATATTTGCAGATAAACATAATCCGAATCAGCAGACAATTACAGTACTTTGAGCAGTATCAACAAAGGGTGAGTGGACTAATTGGAGCAGAACAGGCTCAACGACTTGTGAACCAGGCCCTGGTCCTCATAACTTTAGGTGGAAATGATTTTGTTAACAACTATTTCCTGGTGCCATTTTCTGCAAGATCACGCCAATTTGCACTCCCAGACTATGTCGTATACCTTATTTCCGAGTATCGCAAAATTCTTCTGGTATATATTCTCTTCTCTTGCTGTTATTATACTATTATTTTCTATCATTCCTTTCAAAGTACGTTTGCCATGCATATTATCATCGTATACACAACTTCCACGAACTTGCCATCCGAAGGAGTAGTTAACAACTTTAGGCGAGGAACACTTAGATTGGGACTAAGTCATGCTCATTTTTCATACAATTTTAATTATCTTTTTTTTTCGAACTATTTGCTACTTAAATATTTCATGAAGAGAAGTTTAACTCTTAGTGAATCTCATAAAATGATATTATAAGTGAGGGCTGCATCTAATATATCTTTTCACTTGAAAATTGAAGGCCTTGAATTTGAAATTAATATTTGTAGGTGATTTATCAGTTAAATTTATATAATTATAACTATAATAGTAACTAAGTGTACGTCTAATTCAATATTATCAAATTTATATATTTAAGTGGAAACTCTTATGAATAAAATGATATTTGCACCACAAGTTTATATTTGAGTAGAAACTCTAAAATAGTCATGTTACTAATTCAAAGTACTCTTTCGATTTTAAATTTTATAAATTTCTCGCCAAAACATAATTATAAAAAATGCTATCTTAATTTTAGTATCTGCAAATTAAATAATTCATTATCAATAGTGTTGTTATGATTATGAACGACTACGAAAAATAACGTGAACATAATTTTCTTAGTTACAGATATGTTAATTAAAATAAATAAAAAAATGTTAAGCCCTTAAATAGTCTTTTATAATATTTTTTTTTTTCATTTACGGCACTTTGATGTGTTTTCCCTCCCTTCTCTTCTATAGTTTACCTTAAGGATTTTTCATTTATTTATATGTACATCTTAAGGATGCCGTATTTTATTGGTAATAATGTAAGAAAATAAGGTTTATAGAGTAATTTTAAAAGATAAATTTAAAGTGAAAAAAAAAAAAATTGTGGCCATCGTTGATTTTTGAGAAAGTGTCATGTTTTATTTTATTTTTATGCATACAGTGAGACTGGTTGTATTGCTTTATGATAATAATACTGGATGCCATCTTCTAATTAAGTGATGGTCTTCCTTTTTCCACTCTTTACCATCTCCTTTTATTATTCAATTTTTAATTAAATGCTTTTTACATCATGTTCATTTACAAATTTACCTTTCAACGATATTTTTTAGAATATAGTGTTCGAAAGTGTAAAAGTTTACTATACTTTAAAACCAGCACACCTAAAAGATATCTGTTAGAATTCATTTGCAGTACTTACTAGCTAGTAACAACGCTTGTGGTTCTTGGGTAAATAACAAGACATGTTGATTAATTGTGTCTCAGAAAAAAAAATACACGACAAGGACAAGACCTGTCAAACACGCATAAAGATATATATAATATTTCTCCCAGTGGACTTAATTTGTGTTAGACTTCAGGCACTGATTAATGATTGACAGTATAATATGGTGGGAACTTAATACATATACGTAATGAATAATTTTACAATGCATGTGTGCTTGTTGGAAGCAAGTTGAGTTATGGTATGGTACGAGGGGTTGTTGAAGGCATTGAAGATTGATTCATTCTACCTGTTTATAGACATTAATGTAAGAAGCATGTGGGGTAACGTACCATAAATGTAGAATTAATGTGTCATAACTCCTGATCTCTCTCCTGCACCTAGTCTTTTTGAGGTATATGCATATGGCAACTGTTAAGCAAACCAATAAATAAATGGTTGTATATAGGAGTATTTCTGGTAGTACTAGTACTACATTGTTATAATAATGACTCTTATTCTGATGCATGCAGAGGCTTTATGAATTGGGAGCAAGACGAGTTTTGGTGACTGGAACGGGGCCATTAGGTTGCGTACCTGCAGAACTAGCACAGCATAGCAGAAATGGGGAGTGTGCAGCAGATCTGCAACAAGCTTCTGCCTTGTTCAACCCCCAACTGGTACAGTTGGTGAATCAACTCAATTCTGAAATTGGTTCAGTAATCTTCATTTCTGCTAATGCCTTCGCATCCAATATGGATTTTATCAGTAACCCTCAAGCCTACGGTATGTACAAACACTTTCTCTTCTGTTTTATCAATTTTATATATATATATGCTCATTGCATGTCCTAGCTTAGAAATGAGTTAGAAATTAATAACAAATCATTTTTACAATTTAATTTAGGTATAAAATAATAGCCAGACTGTTTTTTCTTTTCTTTTAAAAATAATTATGCATTTTTTTAAAAAATAAACCCTATATTTTCTCCGGGTAATGGTTGGCTTAATGCTTTGAAGTAGCAATTAGTAAGCTATGAGTACGTTATACTAATATTTGGGAACTTAGAATCAAAATTACCAAGAGATTATTATATTATTATTTTAAAACAATGATAAGATTACTTATTTTAAAACAATATATAACAAGAAATTTTTGTTGAGGAGTGTGGTGTGAGGAGTTATTTCTATATTGATTATCATGAGGCTGATCACTAATAGATGAGACCCACATAAATAATGTCTTGTTATTCTCAGTGAAACAGTGGTGTCCCATTTTTAAATCCTTACCAAAACTTTTGACAAAAATTAAACTAAATGTTTTAAAATTGAAAAAAATATTAAAATAATAAAACGTATAATTTTTTTTATTATATTTCACCATTGCAAACGTTATTTTTTAGCATTTTAATTTATTTTTGTGAATTTTGTTATGGCATACAATTTTTAAAATTATTTTTGTAACTTTTATTCTAATATAAGAGTTTTACTATTTACACTCTAATTAATATTTTATTTTATTTTTAATAAACATATTTTTTAATCTTATAATTTAAAGTCGTAAATGTTATATCATGTGAGCATATAGTTTAATAAAGAGGTTTTATATAAACCCAAATTTTTACCTTATATTAGAGACTGTAAAATGTTTTATAATGTTATTTAACTAATTATATAATGCCACATCATTAATTAAAAAAAAAAGCTTTGAAGCACTTGTTTAAGGAGTCAAACTTTTTAACGTGAGAGTGCATAATATCAAAAGTTAAACTAATATTGGTGGTACTTACTAGCTTTATTTATTCTCTTTATATGTTAGAAATGCCACAAATGTAGTCGCGTCAAAATTAGTTCTGATTTCACGTATAGATTAAATTTAAACGGGTGAGTTAAATTAAATAAGAAAAATTATTCATAAATATGTATGTTTACATAAATAATTTAATTTTAAAACTACATCAATTAGTAAAGTTTAATATCATGCTAATATATTGTAGAAATACATTTATTTTTCTTAAAAAATAAGTCTTGTACGAAATGAAAAAGGTATTTATAAACATAAACTCTGTAAATAATGACCATTGGATTAAAAACTGTATACCATGCAGTTACTCGTTGGGAACATAAGGGGCCCAAATTAAATGACTTTTGAAGTGGTCTGGGGCCGACTATTTAGAGAAAAGCAAACCAGCCATTTTGTTATTTTTGTTTTCTCTTTTCACCATTAATTATTAATAAATATTTTTTTAAAAAGCACAAGAATAAAAGATAAAAATATTTATGTTAAATGGAATTTATTTTATTTAGATTAAAAGAATACCACTTGAGAAAATTTAGCTGAATTTTGTGTATACCAAAACACATGCTCGGATCGAGACAGAGAAAATAGAAGATAGGAAAATTGTAAAAGAAAAAAATACAAAAATATAGCATTAAAACAGTTAAAAATATGAAAAATGAAAAATGTTAATTTTTTTAATATTAAAAAAATTGGGGAAGAAAGTTGATATATAATAAATTATAAAATATAATTATAAATAGTAATAAAATATTAGTAAAGTAATGAATTCTGTTTTAAAATATAATTAATTAGTATACAATTTTTTTTTCAAAATCAACGTTAAAGAGTATTAGGGAAGAGATTATCATTATATATATATTGTATTTTACTATATAATATTAAATAATAACTTTTATCTTAGTTTAAAATATATTGTAACTCTAGTTTATATTTTAAAATTTTTTATATTAAATAATTTCTAAAAAAAAATTTTATAAATTATTTTTAAATACATATTAAAAATATTTTAATCACATTAATTATATTTATCATAAATTTTTTATTCAAATTTACTCACAAAAAATACTGAGAAGATCTCCTAATAATAAGATCCGAAGTAAATTCATATAAAAGATTCACATCACTTTAAATTTAAAATCTTAATATAATAAATTTGTTAATGAATTTGTAAGAATTTTTTATATATTACTTAATTTTTTTATTTTCATTTAAAGTAAAATTTAAGGTTTGGAATTTAAGATCTAGATTCAATTTTTTTTTTTTAAATATAGTTCGTGAAAATAAACCAGATAACAACGGTAACACGTAAGATTATTGTTTCAATTTCACGTAATAACTTAAATTTTGGGCATTGTATTCCCATTTGGAAGGTTTGTTTTCCCTTTTGACCGAACTTACAAAATAAAAGTTAAAAGTTTTCGTGTGTACTGAGCAGTGTGATAATAATATCAGCTCACTATAACACCACATAGCATATTGATACTCTCCTCAGAATAAGTACCGATTACATATTATTTGGCACAATTGTTATAACAGAGAACAAACATCAACTAAAAGTTTGTGTGGCTTTAGAAACTATGGATATTTAACTAATTAGGCTCATGAAAAATGCAGGGTTTATCACCTCAAAAGTGGCATGCTGTGGTCAAGGACGTTTCAATGGGATTGGACTCTGCACTCCAATCTCTAACCTCTGTCCAAACAGGGATGTCTTTGCATTTTGGGATCCCTTCCATCCAAGTGAAAGAGCAAACAGATTAATTGTCCAAACCTTCATGATTGGAGACACCAAATACATGAACCCAATGAATCTCAGTGCCATTATGCATTTGGATTCAAGGACCTAATTATTCTCTTCTTCCTACCATTCTCACATACATTTTCTACTATATATTTCATTGTTTAAGCTGTATCCTTACAAATTATTTGATGTCATGGGATTGGTAAGTCCATGGTTTGTCATTGAATATCCCACTTTAGGGTTTGTATTTTGTGGCCCATTTATGGTTTTGGGTTGAGATAATTTGTGGGTAGAGGATAAGCCCAAAACCTCTCTGGGCTTGAAACTTATAGTGTAATAAACTTAGGTATATGTAATGTACTAGGATTTTACAAAACTATTCCATGCAAACTTTAACTTTGATTCATATGCACTTTCTTCAATTCATTGCAAGGCTTTATTTACATTAAACATTCAGAAAATTAATGCTTGACACCTTTTTATATTTAATCTTTTTTCGGGAATTCATTTAAGTTAGTTTGTCCACAAAAAACAATTTTTTAAAAATGGTATGCAGAATGACACATGTTTAAATAAGGATTTATACTTTCATTAATGTAAACATATGTAAAATCTGGTTTATATGCTTTGCTATACTAAACTTCAAGTTTAATTGGAGCACTGGAAACATCAATTATTGGGCCCAGGTCATAAAAGTGATGATTTGATATAAACATACATATAGGCAATTGCTTTCTTGCACCTTGACATTTGCTTCCTACACTCCATCAAAATATATAATGGACACTTATAGCCTTGTCAACGAAGACAAAAAGAGTTAGAGTATTTCGGAAAACATTTTTTAAAAGAGACTGGATTGTGGGGGTATGAAATGCTTTACGGAAAATATTTTCTGTAAGAGATTTTTGTATTATGAAAAATGTTTTTCGTAAAAGGTTTTTGTATTATAAAAAACGTTTTTCGTAAGAAGATTTTGTATTATAAAAAATGTTTTCTGTAAGAAAGTTTTGTAACGTTTTTCATAATACAAAACTCGATTCTCACACCCCATCTTAAGAAAAATGTTTTTCATAATACAAAAACCTTTTACAGAAAAAATTTTTGTAAGGCATCCACAACCCATTCCAGACTTTGTTTTCTGAAACCCATTTTCAAGATACAAATATTGTAACAACCTTATACCCACTTTGCACCCCCTACTTAATGGAAAAACAGAAGCCGCTTATCTCTCACTCATAATAAAGCTGCTAGAGAAACTTTCTTTATAACACCTACCATTACGGTCATAGAGAACGTCCACATCACTTAACAACATCCATTGCACCACTGTCCTTCTAAATATTCTCACAAGAGTGTTTCTAATATTATGATATTTTGATGGGTGCAGAAAGAAAATGTGGGGATGTACAATACCGATACATATAATGTAAATATGCCTCAAGACCTTAGCAAATTGGGCGGGGGGGCGGGGTAGGAATCAATACCGATACATAAATGATGTATAGTAATATGTTCAGCTTACAATCCTTTTCCGGAAATTAAGAAATATAATATTTTTTCTTATTTTGATTATTTTTTTATTAAATTTTGTATTTTATTCTTTTCCTTCCTAAGTTAAAAAGAAATAAACTAATAAAAAAATAAGTGAAATAAAAAATATTAGTTAAAAAGTAATTAGTGTTATCTTGTAGATTAATTAAAGATTTATGTAAAAGAATTGGAAATATAAATAAAAACGTTATTAGTATTGTCTTACGAAAAACATGAGACTATACAGGAGGAGGGAGTATGAAATTATCATCCTTAATATTCCTCAGTATGCTTAGCATAAGTAAAACGGTTGAAAGATTAGTTTTTAAAAAAATTAAATTAAATTATAAAATTGTTTTACGAAGCTGAATTAGACTGTGTAGAATAGTTTATTTAACTAATTTTATGTAAAAAAACTAAATTGTATTATTATAATTGTTGAAATTATAGTTATTAAACTACATCTTATTGAATTAAAACAAAAATGGAAATTGATGCTTCAATAAACGTACAACTTTTTCTTAACAAAATTATTATAATTATTAAATATTTTTTTTTGCTGAACTAAAAGGAAATTATTAGTTCGATAAACATATAATTTTTGTTAATAGGATAAATGCTGAAAAATGATAACAAATTAAGAAAGTAAAGGGCAATGGAGATGTATTATTTTCCACCAGTAGAATACTAGAAATCAATGAGTTGAACTGAAATGAATTGTGTAACAATTAAATTAAAAAAATAGTTTGTCCAAATCAAACTAAGAAATATAGTTAAAATAAACTGAACTACGTGAAGTATTTCCCAATTTAATTAACTATATTTTACTTTTTTTCAATTGAAATATTATTTTTTCACAAATTAAAATAATTTAACTATATTACTTACAAATTTATTACACACTAAAAGTGAATACATAGAGAATTTATTATTATATTTATTTCAACTCAAAGTCGTGTATGAATTAATTTATTACCAATATATAGTCTTAATCTTTTATCGATAAATTATATCTAATAAACTAATATAAATATTACAGTCTCAATATACAAATAAATTATATTCGAAAAAATACTTTAAAGAATCGACAACTTCAAGAGCTGCTAGTAAATAATTATATAAATAATTTTTTAATTCTCGTAATAGTTTAAACAATTCACTAAACTATTGCAGTTCAATTTTCAAAAATTAAACTAAAAAAGTAGTCTAATTTAATTTTTTCAGTTTAATTTTAATAAAAATGTATAGTATAGTATAGTTTAATTAACTACTTCTTTAGTTTAGGTTTTTACACTCTGAAAGAATTTGACTCGTTCGTGATAAAAAAACATAATTAAATTTTTTAAATATTAATTTCCTAAGAATGTTTCTCTAGAACATCTACATCCATCGTAATTCGTCATCTAATATAACATTCTTAAGATTAAAATTAGTAAAATAATTTTAGAAGAATTGCATAAAGAAAATGGAAGGGTCTCTGTGAAGGGAAAGAATCTAAAACTGGTGATGCTGGATGAGGGTCGCTGAGACCAAAACGCCACCCTATTTATGATCACATGTACATGTGTTTGTTTTTTCGTCCCCACCCATAATCCAATCCTTATTTAGGGAAAACACCCCCTTTTTGCTTCACATATTGTTAGCTAACAAATGCACAAATAAATAGTATTATTTGAACATTTGATGTTTGATGTTGAAATTCTAAATCATCCATGATATGACTGATTGTAAAGCGAAAAGGAAAAAATTTAATGATTACTCATGAATAAGCTCGAATATATCTGGAACCAAATCTTGTCTATACTTAAAAAAACCTGTTTATTTTCTTGGGTTACAATTTCTTTCTTTCTCCTTTATAAATATATATTTCTCACATCTTCCTAAGTTTTCGGTGCTTAAAACAACTCACGGTTTCCCAATAAGTCTGTGTGATGATATTGTTCTCATACTCAACAACACTAATGAAACTAAAGTAACTTGACCTAAGTACCAATGAGGAAAAAATTTTATTTAAAAGAGAGATGGTTAAGAATTCATATGTAAGTTTAAATCTTATTATAAATAAAAATAAAAAAGTTAAATAATATATAACACAAAAGATCTACATGTTTGTTATTTTTTAAATTAAAAGTTTTAAAAAATATGAATAGAAGATTCCGTATAAGAAAATTAATATTAATTATATTATTCTGTTTTTGTGACAAAACCAAATTTTCATTAATTATTAGGTTATTTTGTTTTTATGACAACATCGTAATGTAATATTTTTATTTGGTTTTTTTACTTAGATCTGCTTGTATATATATTTATATATCTACTTTTTTTAATATAAAAAATAGAAAGAATATTTTTATTTTAAGACAATGATTGATACTAGCAGAAAAAGTTACGAAAGACAATATATTTTTAAAATCTGTTGTTATTATAAAAAGACAAAACAGATGATTGATAAATACTATAAAAAAACATGATTTTCTACTTTATTTCAAATTTGAAATCAAAATATAAATTATAATAATAATTAACAAAATCATAAAGGTTTAAAGTCAAATATTTTTGTTCATCTTTTTATTTTATAATATAATATTTATTTCATAGTAAAAAGTGATGAAAATATATAAATTTTGACTAAGATTTCGTTCTTATAGATTTCATTGTTATAAAGTCTTTTAAGAAGTTGATATTGATTTCATTGTTATAAAGTCTTTTAAGAAGTTGATATTGATAGTGTGAAGATTTAGAAGATTAGTGTCTTAGTTGAAGCTCTTATATGCATTAGGTATAAGTTTCAAATGATGTGCAATAAAGAAACTAGTTCCACAACTAGCTAGACAACGAAGTTGAGATAGCAAAATTCTAGTACTCAATCTGCCTGAAATAGTTCTTGTCTTAAAAACTTTTTTCTTTTTTATCTTAACCGGCTTTTGGAGCTACCCTGTATTAACTATCTACTTTCTCATCCTCACATTAATAAATGTCCCACACTTCAATTCCATTTCTCGGTAAAATACTACCCACTAAGGAAAGAGTCAAGAAAGTTACATCTCTCTCTTACTACCTATAAATTTTTTCGAGCAGGGTTAAATTAAGTGGCCAAGATTTAATTCCACCATTGATTTAGCTAGTTTTTGCTCTGAATCAAAACTTTTATACCATGATTTACTATTAACTAGGTTTATAATTTTTACAGACATTTATGCAGACCAAGAGTTTAAGAAAAGCGGTAACATAGGAGCCGCTATTAACACTTCTCCCAAAATGAAGTTTCCTAATTCCTGATTGACGTAGTTCTACTGATCCAACATGTTGGTCTATTAATTTGTTAGCTGCAAACCTCGATAAATTACGTGCATTGTGCTATGCAATTGTGCAACTAACAAGGGATGTCATATAACATAAATTGCGTAGTTACTGAAGCATTATGTGTAAGAAAATATGTAACTTCAGTTTTTGCTTGTGGTTTGAGGAGGAAAGAACGTTAATATTTTAAACTCTGTCTACATAAGCGGCTTGAAATTATTTATGCTGGTTTTGGATGTTGAAATTGAAGGAAGGGTTTTTGGCTTCTGCTAAGACCACTCACTAGAGCAATTACTTGATGTACTTGCTTCTTATTGATTCGGCGGTTTGCTTTAAATCTGAAGAGGTGGTAGAAGAAAACATTTATGAATGTGGTTTGCGAAGATAAATCAACCTCTCAAGCTTTGTATATATAGGTCTTCCAATTGCCTGATGAAAACCACGAGTCAGCAAACCAAGAATCATATATACATAACAAACAAGTCACTCCACTCCTGTTTTGTAGCCATGACTAGTGTTTTGGTGTTTGGTTTTTGTGCTATAATAAGCTTGGTTGCAGCACCAGATTCTGTTTCTGCCCAACCAACAAGGGCTTTCTTCGTTTTTGGCGATTCACTCGTGGACAGTGGCAACAATGATTTCTTGGCAACCACAGCCAGAGCAGATGCTCCACCCTACGGCATTGACTTCCCATCACACAGACCCACTGGACGTTTCTCCAATGGCTTAAACATCCCTGATCTTATCAGTATGAAATCAAATCATGTTTTCACTAATGTTATACACTTGTTCATCCGTGCTTATCGTTTGCATGCATGGCCATAACTAGGCTTGCATTGTAACAATTCATGATAATTGCATGCAGGTTTGGAACTTGGTCTAGAGCCTACACTGCCCTATTTGAGCCCCTTACTGGTTGGAGAGAAGCTCCTGATTGGTGCCAATTTTGCATCCGCTGGGATTGGCATTCTCAATGATACAGGAATTCAATTTGTAAGCTTCACCATTAGTTTTTAGAGTGTATAAAATCAATTCATATATTCCAAAAGTTGATATATACGGTTGTTTTGACAGTTGAACATTATCCATATCTACAAGCAACTCAAGTTATTCCATGAGTATCAGCTAAGGTTAAGTGCTCACATTGGTGCTGAGGGAGCCAGAAACCTAGTGAACAGAGCACTTGTCCTCATCACTCTTGGAGGCAATGATTTCGTCAACAATTACTACTTGGTCCCCTATTCAGCAAGATCTCGCCAATTTTCTCTTCCAGACTATGTGCGCTATCTCATATCTGAGTACCGCAAAGTTCTGAGGGTATGCATCATCAAACACAACAGTTACATCTTTGAATGATTAATCATTTTGTGTTGTTGTTTTGGACATTTAAAAGCATGGAAATAAAAAAAAAAAATGGCTATATTTCACGTACATGGCATTGGAAATCATGCGTATCGGGAACATGCATACGATAAAATACAAAATCAATGTGAATTGTAGAATAGTGGTCAGTCATGTTTCTGAAGATGTTCTGCTGCAGTGCTGCTGCTTGTACTTGACACTACCTACCAGTGTTACTGTGTGTGTGAAAGAATGTGCATTAAGCAAAAGACGTGGGGTTGGTGAGGGATACCAAATCTGCTTTCTCACTTATATTTATGACACAAAATATTAGATATTTCTCCCTAATGTACCATGAATTAAGTGTTATATATCAGCTAAATAATTAGCAGAAATAGATAGATAATGCAGTATGGTTGAAAACATGCAGAGGCTTTACGATTTGGGTACTCGAAGAGTTCTTGTAACGGGAACAGGACCAATGGGGTGTGTTCCTGCGGAATTGGCCATGAGAAGCAGAACCGGTGCTTGCGATGTGGAACTTCAGAGAGCTGCTGCATTATTCAATCCCCAACTGGTTCAAATGTTGAACGGACTGAATGAAGAAGTTGGTTCCCATGTTTTCATTGCTGCAAATGCCTATCGCATGCACATGGATTTCGTTTCCAACCCTAGAGCTTATGGTAAATGCACCCTCATGCAACACTTAAATTTCAAATTACATGCTTCTTCGAAAACATACATTAATGTCATAATATGTGGAAAAAGACATTGTTTGCTAGGTTCCTATAAATGTTAACATAGCTGTCAAAGGTTGTTTTCAAATGAAGCCCAATAAGGCCGTTAGAAATGTTTTTGGGCTTGCAGGATTTGTGACATCGAAGATAGCTTGTTGTGGGCAAGGGCCATACAACGGGATTGGACTGTGCACACCAGCCTCAAACCTGTGTCCAAACAGAGACCTTTACGCGTTTTGGGATCCATTCCATCCGTCAGAGAGAGCAAACAGAATCATAGTCCAACAGATTCTGAGAGGCACCACTGAATACATGCACCCCATGAATCTCACCACTATCATGGACCTCGATTCCAGGATTTGATTCATCGTTTTCCTCACAAAGTCAAAGGATGTTATTTATATCTATATATGTGTGTGTCCCTAAGTTTGTTTTATCTTCTTGTCATCATCATTCCCTAGCTAGTGTGCTTTGTGCTGCAAACTTGTTTTATCTTGTACTTCTTTCTCCCTCCAATTGTTATCTCTGCTGGAAGTAATTTTGGTCTCTCATCACCAATAAATTTATGTTCTTCTCTGTCATTCCTTTCTGAGCATTATTTCTGCCTCTAATTACTTACATTTTCTGAAAAAAAAAAAAAACCAATGCTGATCTAAACAACAAGCTCATCTCTGACTACATTTTCCATATTTAATAAAATCACATCTCAATTGCTTTGTTTAATTCAGATTTTTGTCACCGAAAACCAAAACTATACCTCACTTTCAAAACATAAAATTTTGAATAAGTTTTCTTAAGAGTGAACTCTTCCATCAATTAACGTAAAAAGTAGTTTAGAAAATAAAATTTATTTTAAATGAGATTAAAAAATGAAATATTATTAAAATCATTAAAGAAATAAATAATTAGAGCTGTTTCCTCCACTTCTCCTCCCTTGTATTTGTATCCCGGTTGAGAAAGAGAACACTTTTGCAAGCTTTTTACTATAAATTGTTTTGAATACAATAAGCTAACTGAAAATGATTGTGATTTTTGTGATCACAAAATTTTTTATAGACTTTCGAAATTTAAACGGTTAATGAGTACGAGACCGCATTATTCAGCAGCAAACTTCATTATAACAGATATCACAAACTTCACTAACAAGAAGTGTTATTAATGAACCTTATTAAAACTCAATTATTAAAAATATGCGTCTGCATTCTTCACCCCTCTTTAAGTTAAGGGAATTGGAAAAATTTATGATTGGAATATGAACTATAAAAGTTATTTAATGTAGTAGTTATACCATCACAAGCGAAAATCTAACTAAAACAAAGACTTTGACTTGTCTTCGAAGGATTGGCTAAATGCTGGTGATTAATCATGATAAATACAAAGAAATATGTAAAGGAGCAAGGACAAAATTTAGATCTCATATCTTAAATGTTAGTTTTATTTAATGAATTAAAATCGAAATATTACTTCGATAAACCACGTGGTCTTTTACACAAGACTTATTCCACAAAATGACTGATGAGATATAAAATTTTGATTGAAGAACAACCATAGGAAAAAAGTGATTGTATCTAAGTTCTATTCTTTTTAAAATATTAAAAATAATGATAATTATACAGCATATACAGACAGAACAATCTTACGTATGCAAAGGGTGTGGATATATGTGAAGGGTGAGTAAGCAGAAAAAAGTGAAGGCATGAAAGCTCAATTTACGTCTAAATCCCCACTAATGCATTAAAGATTGCACCAACCTCAGAAGTGCTCAAGATTGGTGAAATAAATATATAGGGGCCATGGTGCCCTAGCTAACTCATGTGGTGTGACATTAACTCAGCCTCCAAATACGTTATACGGAGTAAAATAATTAATCCAAATTAAATTTTGACCTTGATGTATGTTTTCGAAACCAAAGCAAAATAAAACCCAATTTCATTCACTTATTTATATTTGTAAGAAAATGTGTAGATTATGATGATGATGTGGTGCATTGCATGGGCATGTGAATTATATATACTTGAGTTGTGGGTTCTTACTACATAGCTAGGTTTGGGTAAGGTATAGGTTTGAGGAAGTGGGTGAGTGAGTTTGAATTGGTTGGAATTGAATAGCCTGCAATGTTGGTTGAAGCATCTCACTGGAATCAATTACAGAGAGATGAAATAAACACTTTTGTGATGGGAGAAGGGATGTTAGTTGAACCGTTTCTCCAGCCAAATTATGTGATGTTGAGGATATTAGGTGTAGAGTGGTTGGTATTATAAATGTCTATACAGCTCATACTGTGATTCTTATTTTAATCATATTTATATGTTACCATATACTCCCAACCCAAGTGGTCCTAATCATCATCATCATCAATCTTCCAAAGGATATCTAAAAAGTAAAGGGGTTCTCCCTATGCCCTACTATTTATCATCACTTGATTTAATTCTCAACAAAAAAATATAAATTACAAACTTCCAATATTTTTGTTTTGAGATGTGGACTAGAAAAAAAAAAAAAAAAATCATGTTGATCGGTCTCTAATGCTACACATTCCATATTTGACTTGTCTAGGTCTAGGTCAAGTCCTGTAGTTAATGTTCCTTTTGGATTATACTTTTTATAAACAGTAAAATATGTATGTATATATTTACAAGAACAAGAAGATCAATAAGTTTTATAACTGAGTTTAATATACTTATCAAAGTGCTTTTAAAACTCACTTATACTTCTAAGAACTTTGTAAACTCATTACATACTTCTTCCTCTCGAGTCATATATACTTTTTTTCGTGAGATAATTATTAATGGTTTAGATAATTACTTTAGTAAATAATAGACGAATTAAATTTTTTAATGAATGATAAATAGGTTGTTTATCTAAATATACAAATTCATATAATCTTTTCCTTTCATGGATCTTTTTTGTCTTGATTGAGAATCGGAGAAAAATATCTTTCCAAACCTAACATATAATGGTAAACAACCCTTTTATTGTTTGGAACTATTCAAAATATGATATGACGGTAGGGATTAATGTGAGTTTCACGTAAAAATAGGGAAAAATATTTTTTTCCCATATTTTTTCTTCCTTCCATTAATGAATGGAGATGTTTTTATATCGATGCAGAGATAACAAATACCTATATTTTTTATTTTCACTTTTATTTTGATGTTTATGTCATTTTTAAATATATTTTCTTTCCAATTTATATACAAACAAATAAAAAATATTATATCTTTCGTTTCATTGTTTTCTATTAAATAACTTAAAAATTATTCATTTTTTTAATTTTTAATTTTCACTTTTTTACACCAAACAGAAGAATACATACCCCTTAAATATATGCAATCAATTTAATGTTTCTGCACACGTTTCAATTCATGTTTATTGCAGCAAAACGTCATTTTACGTATTAAAAATTGCTTTTTCTGTATCAATTTAGGGTTGGTCCACTACACCTATTTACATATACATATATGAAAACACGGTTTACTGATTCATTAATGTGTTCCAATAACTGACAAGACTACCAAAGTCTCAATTTGGCTATATATACCACGCCTATAATTGGTTTGATTGAATTTAAAGTAACCTAAATTCTTTTACTATAGCTAACTTAAAAGAAAATTCGAATACATTAACTGTTGATATTAAATTCTGAAACCCTTTGAAATCGTTTAGATGGGAACTTTCTTTTTTTATCTGAAAATAATAAAATTAATGGAAGCATAAAAGTGCTTCAACCCTTTTACAAGTACACAAAACGTAGGTTCGTGGTTTTTTGACAAGATTGTTCCCAATACATTCCTACTCACACCACACCTCCTATCTCTACAATTAGAAACCTTACACAAGTATGATAAAAGAGCATTGACATTGTCCTAAAAATACTTTAAGTTATAGGTTGATTCAAACAATCATAGGATTTCTTCAAATACCAGAAGGTGAATTCTTTTCATTAAAATTTAAGAGTGAGGAGTGAATTGAAATTATTCTACCCATATTTTTTTCTAAATATAATTTTACAGAGTTTTTATAAAATAAAATAAATAATTTTGAATTTGAAGCAGAAAATGTGAAAAAGTGCGCTTTTAATGACAAATGAGGAATTGACACATTTCTCCAACCTCTGCTGGTCTGTTTAATAATTCTGTAGTGGTAGTGGTAGGCAAATAAAAAAAAAATAGCGAGTTTAGTGGTGAAATCATGGTGGATTAATTAGGGTGAGTTAAGTTAAATTTAAGTTGATATTTAAAGTTAAGATGTTTGGTTATTGATACAAAATATTTTTAATTGGGTCAAATTATGGTGGCATTAAGGTAATAGGGGAAATTGGTTTCGCTTCATTCAAATGAGTTTGAAGTTTAATTATAGTTGTTGTATTTTCTTTTGCTTTATTTTTATTAATCAACTTTGATTCATTGATCCAAACAATATTTTTTTTTATTAAAAAGTTATTGTTGTAATATTTGTTATTCAAACAAAAGTTTCTCAATTTATTTTAATCATGATTAGTTTTACAGAAAAAAATAGGCAAATGTATAATCTTTTATGCCATCCAATATTAATCCACAGATCAAAAGAAAAAGAAAAACTAAATACAAAAAAAAAATATCATGTGAAGATAATATAATGCGACAAGGTCAATCCTACATAGAGTACATAGTTACCACTCATGTTAAATATACATTAAGAAGAAAAGAGAGACAGAAAAACAAAAAAGCGTCAAACAAGTCTTTATCATCTGAGCTTAACGGTTTGTACAGTTACTGTAAATAATTTTACACTGATAGTTTTAAAAAAAAATAAAATTGTCACATGATATTATTTCAATTAAATATTAAAATAAAAAAACTTTAACAACAAAAAAATGGGAAGTTTAAAAATAGTTAAACTTAATTAAGTTTTAATTAATTACAAATTTAGATATTTTCAATTAATTCTATATTTTATTTTTATTTAAATATTCGTTTGAATTTGTCATATACTGTTGTTTCCATTTTTTTCGTTTGACTTATTAATTAATTTGCTTCTTCTTTTCTCAATTGTGAATTCATTCTTGAGAGAAAAGTTGCAGAGAACATGCAGGATTAGTGTAGGTCTGGTTGTGAGGAAATAGTTACTATTTATTTTCAAAAAAACCTTTTAGGGAAATTAACGAAACTAATAATTATTTTTTAAATAAGCTAAATTAAATAAACGCTTTTAGATGAAATACTGATAAAAAGAAAAAAACTAATCAGCCAACAAAATTAGGTTAAAAAGTACGACAGATAAAGTGCGTATAATCTATAGCAAAATATTATCCCTTAGAGTCCATTAAAATCCTTGTAATGGATGAATAAGATGCTGAATTAGGTTATGTAATAGAATGATAAAACAGATAGTACTAATGAGTATATTTGTTTAATTCATCAAAATTGGCAATGTAGAGGTAGTTTAACCCATCAGTCTATTTCAATCTGTCTCTAATAGATGTGGATAAACTTGACAAACAAACATTTTTTTCTTAAACTGTAATTTGAAAGTTCACTTGTTAAGGATAGGATGTTTAATGTTAAAAAGTCATAAATCTAATATCATTAACCTTTTTTTTTTAAGTTTTTAATATTTTTTTTAAAGTGTACAATATTAACTTTCTAACTTATTAGATTTGTCCAAAAATCCACCCCGAATCAATTACAATTAATAGTTTAAATTCAGTATTTTATTTAAAATTAAATTATAAAAAATCAAATAAAGACAAGGATTATTATTATAATGGGGTAGAGTATTATACATTACATGAAGTCGAAATCAATTTTGGGATGAAAGACACATCGATTACGATTCTAAAGTGGATATAGATAATGAAACTTGTCGAAAGGAGCATCACTTAATTTATTTTCTAACATGGGAGTAGTGAGCTTATTTGAATCTGTCACAAGTGATGCTTGAACCATATAATTCAAATTAAAATATCAACTTTCATAGCATTAAAACTAAACAAAAAAGTGTTCTATTAGAGGATGTTGACAACAACCATCGGAGGAATCAGTGGTTAAATGACACAAACAACGACATAAATACACATCTTAACAAATATTTCCTAACAATATTCGTGGGAAGTGTCTCTCTCTATATACTTGCATTTTATATCAAATTAGAGAGACATGTTTTGCTCAGAAAAAAAAAAGTGCTTTTTTCTCAAACAAAAAATGGTTTGCAAGAAATTTTTATGTGGCTGTTTGCCTTTCACAAGCATTAATTTGAACGCCCCACCAAACTAAAACCCGCTAATTAGAACGTATGGATACTTTTCTTTGTGAAATTAAAATATCTACTGCTCTTTCATTGTTACACCAATTACCAGCTTGCATGTATGAACTAAAAAACACCCAACATTTTTTACAAACAAACACAAAGGTTTGTGAAATTGTGAGTAAAGAAACATTAGAAAACTTGGTGTGGCCCGTACATAGAGGAAAGAAACAAGCATGTACAGTACAAAATACAAAAGCCAAGGATAGTTTCATTTAATTGAAGTGGTAAATGTGTGTCAGTCCTCACCAATGTAACGAAACTGTCAGTTGTTCTTTTTGATCCTTAATGCTGCACAGATTTACATGTACTTCCTTTCTTTCACCTATCAAAAAGAGGGTCAAATCTTTCCCTCCCATTATCTAAGCTACTACTTCATTGTTTAGGGCTTCTTCAGGCACATGGGTGTTTCATTTTGGTTAATGCATCATGTCCCTCTCCCTCACCCCAAACACTGGTCAGACATGACCTCACAGCCATAATTTCCAATACATGCAACTACCTGTCCTTGCTTTTTGCAACGTGGGTCATTCACCTTTTTCTCAAAATCACATTTTCTCCATATTATATAACACCTCTTCCTCATTCCTCTTCATGCACGGACACCACACACAAATATCAAGTTAATATATATATATATATATACACACACACATATATATGTGTGTGTCTGCACAGTTCTGATATATATATATATAACTTGATCAGTAGTTGCAGTTCAATATTCTCTTTTTCCTCGTCCATGGCTTGTTCTATGGCTCTTGTGTGTTACATTATTGTTTTGGGAATATCAGTGGTGGGGTTGAAGGGTGCAGAGGCACAACGTGCCTTCTTTGTGTTTGGGGACTCGCTTGTAGATAATGGCAACAACAATTATTTGGCAACTTCAGCTCGAGCTGATTCTCCTCCTTATGGCATTGATTACCCAACCGGAAGACCCACTGGCCGTTTCTCTAATGGCTATAACATTCCTGACTTCATCAGTTCGTTTTCTTGACTTCTTTTTTGTTAATTGTGGCTTTAATCTGTAGTATGTGTGCATGCTTGCTTCTGCCACGTGTATGCACATGTATATATAATATAATGTACTAGTTGCTTAACTCATTTTATTGTCATATTTATGTGCTCTTGTGTAGGTCAAGCTCTGGGGGCTGAATCCACATTGCCCTATTTAGATCCCGAGCTCAACGGGGAAAGATTGCTGGTTGGTGCCAACTTTGCTTCTGCTGGAATTGGAATTCTCAATGACACTGGAATCCAATTTGTAAGTGACAGTTGCGTGTGTTATGAAAATCCATGTTCAAAAGTGTCTAATTTTTCAAACATGGATACAGATATTCTTTAATTCAATGATTTATTTATATACAAAAATTAGCTGGGCAGATTTGAATCATACGTTAGGTTATTCATTAATGACATGTCTATTATGATATGTTTTAATAATTAAGATGGATAACGATTTAACAAGGTTTATTAATAGACAAAGACGAGTGATATTTCTATACCCTATTCCTTTATTCCAGTTTTAAATTTTTATGTGAAAAGACTCCCATCTGTTTCATTTAATTGACTAAGGGATTAATAATAAAGAAAGAAAAAAAGGCGGAAGAAAAACACGAACGAACCATTGACTCTACAGTGGTCGGTGCCGTCATTGGTTTGTGCGTAAAAATTATATAGATAGATTATTTATGTTTTGTCTATAATATTATTACAATTGCAGGTAAACATAATCAGAATATTCAGACAGCTGCAGTACTGGGAAGAATACCAGCAGAGGGTGAGTGCTCTCATAGGATCTGAACAGACTCAAAGCTTAATAAATGGAGCATTAGTCCTCATCACTCTCGGAGGCAACGACTTTGTGAATAACTATTACTTGGTGCCTTACTCTGCAAGATCACGCCAATACAATTTACCAGACTATGTCAAGTATATTATCTCTGAGTATAAGAAAATTCTGAGGGTACGTAGTTTCATACCCTTTATATAGGGTTTAATAGCTAGCTAGGTCTTTCTACTGACAAGAAACAATAACACGTTTTAGTACATGTTTGGTTAAAGTAATTAAGGTTGTTCATTATGATAAAAACGAACTTAGTGAACATTTGAAATTGAAATGGTGGCATGCATGTTTGTGTATATATTTCAGAGGCTATACGAAATTGGAGCACGTAGGGTGTTGGTGACGGGAACTGGTCCATTGGGTTGTGTGCCAGCGGAATTGGCCCAGAGAAGCGTAAACGGTGAATGCTCAGCTGAACTACAGCGTGCGGCATCCTTGTTCAACCCTCAACTTGTTCAGATAATCAGACAACTCAATAGCGAAATTGGTTCTGATGTCTTCGTTGCAGTCAACACGCAACAGATGCACGTTGACTTCATCAGTGAACCTCAACGATATGGTAAATACACTACTGATTACGCTTATACATACACTTCCTTGAAAGATTCTGTTGAAAGAAAATAATTTCCTAAAATTAATACATGAAATGTGCTATAAATATATGTGTATCAATGTTTAGTTAAAGTTCATAGTAGTTCATGCTCCGTTTCAGAAATAATTACTGTGTCACTTGCACTTTTTTATAACTGAAAATTTTTATCTCTACTTTGGGATAGAAGTGGATTTTTATTTAAAGTCATTTTTTCAAATTATTATACTAATGCTGATATAAGAGTCACGCAACTCACGTACATAAAGGGGACTATTTAATGGGATAAAGTTAATATAGGTAGATGCCACTTAATAAAGGCATGGCCACTGCATAATCATATATATAGGGGGAAATAGTTTCCTTTTCCTTTTCTTTCTTTCTTTGACATCATGAAACATCATGTGCTTAGGATTGCATATGTAGTTCATATTGAACTGCATCGCTGTCCAAACATATACAATAGAAAATTATGTTTTCACACCTAATTACTATTTGAACGTATGCAGGTTTTGTTACATCAAAAGTAGCATGTTGTGGTCAAGGACGGTTCAATGGTATTGGACTATGCACTGTGGCATCCAGCGTGTGCCCTGACCGTAGCGTTTATGCGTTTTGGGATGCTTTCCATCCATCAGAAAGGGCTAATGGCTTGATCGTTCAACAGATACTGTCAGGCACCTCAGATTATATGTATCCAATGAATCTCAGCACCATTTTGGCTTTGGATTCCAAGAAGAACTAGATCATCATCCATCATCAAGGAGTTCATCTTTTCTGTCTTGCAAAAAATCTACCTCTTATAGTTTGTGATTTATGTGTTGAAATTTGGTTTTATATAGTAATCTACGATTAAGATATAGAGTGTCAGTGAATAGTATTTTATTATGTTGTGGTGGATATGGATGACGGTATTTACAACGGTCTTGGTTCTCCTTCTCTTGGGAAGTACAAAAGAAATAAGGCATAATAATTGAGTGAATGTAATCTTCAATAATTTCTTTATAAATATTTTTCCGTGACCATCTTAAGTTGGTTTATAGTTTTATTCCATGTGTTTAAGTTTACAAAACGTTTTCTAAATATCTAATTACTTGTATTCAGAAAAGAGAAAATGATATCCATCAAGCATTTTCTTAAATACTCAAGTAATTAAGCCAAACTAATGTCTAATTTTACTTTTCCTTTACTTTTACCTTGCCCCTTGCTGAGCAGAATTGGGCATGATATGATAGATACCCATTCACCTAGTACGGAACCAACCAAGGACCGAAAATGGCAGTCACTGAACAAATTAAACCAATATTGTTTGGTTGGAATTTTATGTTTTAAAATGAACTGGTTACAACTCTATGTCTTTCTATTACCCATAATGTCTAAATTTGATTTCTTAATAATCCGCCTAAATTTAGTTCCTAATATTTATTTATTAACATTAAATCTTAAAAAAGTTATTTACTACAGTTAATTTTTTGTTGGCTTTTCTTTAATGAATATTTCAAATTCAATCAAATTTTCATATTCTAAATATTTTAATTACTTTTTAATTATATTTCAAAAAAATCACCAAGTTTCTAAATAGTTATTAATGCTACCTTATATTATGTATTTAGATAATAATCAATAAATGAACATCATTGTGTTTATGAATACCATTAGGAACGATTATATTTTGATAATGAGCTGTCATAAATATGGTTCAACAAATTTATTTTTCTATCTCTATTCTTATTTAAAATGCAGAATGAACAATAAACCTGAAGAAATTTATCCTATTTCGGAAAATGAAATAAATTCTAAAAAAAATAGTATATCATAATTATAAAAAAAATAAGGTTATAAAGTTTGACTCGTGCATGCATTTTAAAAAGTGTTCAAACGTCATTTTATGATTTTGGAATATTTGACCAACTGTCCAAGTTAATAGAAACATTTTTTTTAATTCCTTTGGTTTTCAGTTAGACATTACGAAAATGGAAAACTTCAAAAAAAAATTCATAAAATTAAGTAAATAGTATTTGGAAGAACAATTTTAAAATGAAGAACTCATACTTCTAAACATGGATTTGGACTCGAATATTACATATCATATCATGCTTAAAAGCATATTTTTATTTATTGAAATTGTGCTTAGAAACATAATTTTTATTTTTAATGAAATTGTACTTACTTGCGTTAGTTTTATTTTTTAAAATTTTCATTCGTAGAGATATTCTAAAGAATAGGATTCATAAAAAAAATGCATGACTACATTATTAGTATTTGAAAAGGTTAAAATTTTAATAATTCCATGAGATTGTATATAAAGTTCTACTTTAAATTATTTTCATTGATTGTGTTTGGTTATACTATATTTAATTTAAAATCTTATAGTATTATAAATACGAAAGAAAAATAAGAATGAAACAAGAGTTAGACCCATATAAAAAGTATCATTTTCAATCTAAAACCTTAAGATATTGTGTTTGTTAGTCTTATTTCTTATATATTACTCAATTTTCTTATTTCTACATAATATAAAATTTAGACTCATATTTAAATATCTGACTCCTTAAGATATACAACTATGATAAAATTGAATAACATGTAAAGAAAACCTACAAACTTGTTAAATTTAAATTGAGAATCACATTAATTAAAAATTCCTCAATTTTTATAATAAGTCTCTTATTAAATTATAAGTCCAGAAGATAAATAAAGTCGAAAGCAATATAAAAAGAGCAAGTGTTCAAGCAAGAGGTAAGAATCATACATCTAAAGATCATTTTATAAAAAAGATAAATTATCATTTCTGTAAAGAAGTAAAATAAAAAAAAACATGAATTTCAACTTAGAATAATATTTTAATCGAAATAGATATTTTAGCTCTTTCAAAATGTTATTTATGAATATGATATTAAAAAGTAAACTTTAAAAGTAAACTAATCTTATAAAATGAGATTTTTAAAATGAGATTTGCACTCATTTATAAACTATTAAAAGATCTCATTTTTAGTCAATATAAGATTTCTATCATATGATTTATTTATTTTAAAATTATAGTTTTGTATATATTTTTCTTAAATTTATCCATTTATGTTTATCCAACTGAAATTGCACTACATTGATAATGAAAACACAACATTTTTTAAGATAAGTTCGTTTTCTTTTGTTAATTATACTCAAAGGACAGGCTGTTTTCTTTCTTTTTACTTTTTTTAGTATATGTCTCTGGACTTTCTTTCATCCTTTGCTCTTGAATGAAATTAAAAAGGATGTCAAAGTTTTTAGATTTTCAATGTCAATAATTGCTTCTCTATTTTCATTGCGTGGTCCTTTTGTGCTAACACTACAGACCAAGAAAAGTAAAACCTTCTTTTTATTGAAGTTTGTTAAAATATTTAGTTTGTAATTTGCACTTTTTTATTTAATATTTAGTACACTAATGTTTCCTTATTTTTTTATAAGAGTGTAATTAAAAAAGTAATGATTAATGCCATTTTAAATTTTAAAATAATATAAAAAATAAAAAAAAATCCCTTAAAATTTATAGATAAAATAGTAAAAGAAAATTTATAAATTAAAATTATATAATTTGAAATTTTAATTAAAACATTGTTGGTGCTAAAATATTTGGGCCTTAGAGCTTAAAAATCAATGCTATGTGTTTATGGCAATTGCTTCCTGCACCTCCCAATTGATTCGTGCACCCCATCAGTCATATATTATACCAAAATTGTCCTTGTCAGAAATGGAAAAGGTAAAATTGTTGGAGCTGCATTTTTCGGCGACAGCGGCGGTGGCGAATGTCGGTGGTGGAAGAGAAGGTTGTCTGGCAGCATTTTGAGGTAAGTGGGTTTCTGTTTGGGTGCTTTAATGGCTGTTGTAAGGGTGCAGAGGGATTGCTGAAATATGTTGTTAGGAATTTCGTTACGGAAAACGAAATTCGTAGGAGGTTACGGGGGTGGGAAATCGTTTTATGGAAAACCATTTCCGTAGTGGTGCAGGAGTGGGAAAAATGCTTACGAAAAAGTATTTCCGTAGTGGGGATGTAAGTGAAAAAGTGACTTACGGAGAAGGTTTTCTATAAGAGAGAGTTTTAATAATACAAAACCCTCTTACGGAAAATGTTTTCCATAATACAAAAATTCTCTTATGGAAAACGTTTTCCATAATACAAAAACTTCTTACTGAAAACGTTTTTCATAATACAAAACTCTCTTATGGTAAACGTTTTTCATAATACAAAAACCTCTTACGGAAAACGTTTTCCATAATACAAAAACCGCTTATAGAAAATATTTAATACAAAACCCTCTTACGAAAAATGTTTTCCATAATACAAAAATCTCTTACAACAATGTTTCCCGTAAAAGATTTCACACCCCCACAATCCAATCTCTTCCGAAAAATATTTTTCGAAATATCCTAATCTCTTTTGTCTTCAAGACAATAAATATCCATTTATATATTCTGATGGGATGTAAAAAGTAAATGTGAGGTGCAGGAAGCAATTGCCTTTGGTTATTTAGATTTTGAACAATTTCTGTTCTTGGATCAGTTAACTGAAAGTATCATATTTACTCTAAATTGCTTTCTTCACCCCCTTCCAATTGAACATGCACCCCATAACTTTTAAAATGATTATTTAATCTTTCCTTAAAAAACTGGTTTTTGATTATTTGTTTTAATTTTTTTTTTCTTAAACTAGTTTTCTGAAATTTATGAAATATATTATAGAATTTTTTTTAGAACATGATAAGATTCTTGGAATAAAATTTCCAGAAGATATAAATATATTTCAGAATAAGTTGTCTGGAACAGAATTTCTAAAACAAACTTTCCAGATTGTATATTTTTAAGAATGTTTTTTTTAGTATTAGTTTTCAGGAATAAGCTTTCCAAAATAAGATTCTGAATGCAACTTTCTGTTTCTCTTATTCTTTTTCTGCAACAATAGTGTAGCGACAACACCAGTAGTGACAATAATGGCGCTGGAATGAATGAAGGGGAAACAGGCAGGACAATTCAATCAATTCATTTAATTATAAGGGTGCAGGTTAAAAAATGGAAGTGCAGAAAGTAATTACCTCTATTCTAACATTACTACACAACTCACTAATTGATATGAGCTAGCCAATTAAGATAGCTGTTGTGGTAATCTCCGACTAACAATTGATATCAACCATTCGTTGATAGACATCATGGATTGTTATAATTTAAATATATCTTGTATTTTTCTTTATTATTTAATTTTGAACTGTTTTATAATTTATTTTTGGTATTCCATAAAAAGTTGCAACCCATAACTTACTTCCACCACATGTGACATGCATATCAGAAAAGTTGTTTAGAGTCAAGTAGAAATCCATTTAGAAGAGCACACTTCGTTGTTGGAGCTAATTAATTACCCAAAGGAAAATGCTTCACTGATCATGACCCATTGATGCAAAAAATAATTAACCATGGAAAGTTGCGAGCTGGCAAAAGGGTCTAAGGCGTTTTGAAAACAAGTCCTATCTCAAAACTGAAGTTCCACTCGTGACTATAGCCACCATAATTCATGACCTAGGTGACAACAATTATCTTGTTGTATATTAAAAGCATGCATCAACCCAAGGAAACATACCCGTTTTCACTTTTCACTTTTCACTTTTTCCGTCTCTTTCTAATTCTGCATATAAAGGCTTGGGCGGCGGAAATTATTTCTGTTTCATCTCCTCCATTCACCTCCCTCCTCTCTTTTGCACTCTCATCACATGCCTCATGCACCTTCAGAACTATACAATCATTCAATTATTCAATCTCAATTTAAAGACCACCTAAAAGTTGACATGCAAAACCCAAAACCTAATTGCCTAATGCATACCCTGTTAAAAAGAATCCTTCTTTTATAATTTAATTCTCATTTATTTTCTAGTTTGAAAGTAGATTATTAAGCGGCTATAAAAAGCCTTGCTTCAAGTCTCACTGCATCAACATCAACATTGAAAAGGTTGATTTTTTTTCAACCCAATGGCAGTTCCCTCAGGTTTTGTTGGCACCATGTTGATTCTTTTTGGTATAGTTTTGGTAGCTGGGGCCATTGCCCCAGGGGTTGAGGCCAAGTCAAGGGCTTTCTTTGTGTTTGGAGATTCACTCGTTGACAGTGGTAACAACAATTACTTGGCCACCACTGCACGAGCCGATTCCCCTCCTTATGGCATTGACTATCCAACCGGCAAAGCAACTGGTCGCTTTTCCAATGGCCTCAACATTCCTGATCTTATCAGTTAAGTATCACTGCATGATGTATATATGTTTTGTCATGGCTAGCTTGGTTTATATGGTTTAGAATGAAGCATGCACTTACGTGGTAACTAATCTAACGTATGTATACATTAGTAAATATGATAGTATATATAATTAGTTAACATGTTTTGTTGATTATCAGGTGAAAGAATGGGTAGTGAATCCGTGTTGCCATATTTGAGTCCAGAACTAAAAGGTGACAATCTTCTGAATGGAGCCAATTTTGCTTCCGCCGGAATTGGCATTCTTAACGACACTGGAGCTCAGTTTGTAAGTTTTTTGATAATTTGTGGATATGTTCAGAAGTAATGATGTTCGAGTTACGTACAAATTCTATAAGGGTCTAAAATTTATTGTATAAACTTGTTGTACACAAATAATTTCCCTAGACTAATTTTGCAGCTAAACATAATCAGAATGTATAGACAGTTGGACTATTTCGAAGAATACCAGCAGCGAGTGTCCGCTATAATTGGAGTAGCGCGGGCAAAGAGACTTGTGAACCAAGCATTGGTCCTCATAACTGTTGGTGGCAACGATTTCGTAAACAATTACTACTTGGTACCTTATTCTGCAAGGTCTCGCCAGTTTTCGCTACAGAATTATGTCAAATATCTCATTGTGGAGTACCGTAAACTCTTGATGGTACGTAATCAAATCATTCTCGTATATCAATTGACACACACGTTAGTGCTTATATTAATTTGTCACAAATCATTGCAGAGGCTGTATGATCTGGGAGCTCGAAGAGTAATCGTGACAGGAACTGGACCAATGGGTTGTGTTCCAGCGGAACTGGCCATGCGTGGAACAAGTGGAGGATGTTCTGCTGAACTTCAACGAGCTGCATCACTCTACAACCCTCAACTACAACACATGATACAAGGACTCAACAAGAAAATTGGCAAAGACGTTTTCATCGCTGCAAATACTGCACTGATGCACAATGATTTCGTAAATAACCCTGCAGCATATGGTACTTGATCACTGCATATATATAATAAACTCTTATATTATATATGCATGTCAACTTGATTCCAATAATTGTGTTCATATTAATGAAATACAAAGTGATTAAGACGTTAATGTTGTTGTTGTTGAACAGGATTTACTACATCAAGAATTGCTTGTTGTGGGCAAGGACCGTACAACGGGATTGGGTTGTGCACACCACTTTCTAACTTGTGCCCAGACAGAAACTTACACGCGTTTTGGGATCCGTTTCATCCATCCGAAAAGGCAAGCAGACTCATTGTGGAGCAGATTATGTCGGGTTCTAAACGATACATGAAACCAATGAACCTCAGCACCGTGCTAGCATTGGATGCTACAAAATGACAACACTTATGATGTCTTCTTTGTGATTGTTATAAACTTGTATCCACTATCAGGTGTTTTGTTTTGTGTGTGCCACTGTCATAGTCTTTAGAGTTGTTATTTCGCGAACAAATTATTCATCAATTAAATAATTTACTCATAATCTTCTCCTTTTTTTTCCCTTCGTCTTTCCTTTTTATAAATTAAACGTCACTCTGCATCTTGGTTATAAACTTGAGGACGTTAACAAGAAAACCAATAAGATACATTGAGAAATTGTAGTACAGTTACTAGGTTATTTGAATCGAGAAATTATACTTTTACTGTTTCTCCATGTTGCATACAAAAGGGGTAAATTAAAAGAGTTATAAATTAGTTAATTATAATTAATAAGTAATTTATAAGTGTTCATTATTGAAATTGTAATATTATAATTTTATTCTTAACCTTCTAAGCTTTATTGTATGAGATCATATTTTTGGTACAAATGGTCTTCTCCTTTAAAAGATTTTTTTTTCATTTTTCTGTAGGTATGTGATTTTTTAAGATCTTAGTTAGTATTATTAAGGAGATTAAGAAAATTCAAACATAATTTGTGTTTGAGGATGAGGCTCCACTGGGAGAAAAATAGTATGAATAAAATGGAATGAGATATGTAAATCAGAAGAGTTAGGAGGACTAGAAATAAAAGATATTAAACGGAAACAAATAAGGGAAGGGGTTGTTCTCCATTTGTCATAAGGGGTTCGTGGTGTTGCTCACCTTCTTTCCATCTACACTACACGTTCTCGCTCACCAACCCTACATCGAAGATCAAAAACTCTAAATACTTTTTTTTTTAACAATTTTTGACACCTCCACTTCTTTCTTAGATCTTCTTCCTTTTACAGGTTTCGTTCCGAAATCCACCTATTTTCATTTCTCCCAACTTTCTTCGCTCAGGCTCAGGTATTCACTCAGTCATTTGCTCAAACACTAACCACCTTTTCCTAAACTCACTAACCTCACTCAATTTTTCCTTCAAATTTAATTTCATTATGCACAAAATAGGAAAATGCAACTTTGCCCTTCGCCACATAATCAAGGCTTGCCATGTCACGGTTGTCAAACCAATTTTTTCTATTAAAAAATAGGCACAAAGGATTAATTGATAAGTAAAGGAATTATCTATTATCTTGTGTAATAACTTATATGTAATGTGTGGGGAGGTCAATGAATCAGTGAGTCATCTGTTTTTCAAGCGTACAATAGTATGGCAAGTGTGGTATTCGTGCTGCAAACTATGGCAAGTGTGGTATTTGTGCTGCAAATGGTCTGACGTAAGTGAATTTCAGTTACACATTAGAGTTGTCCAAGAAATAGAACTTTGTCAGGAGAACCATATGAATAACTATTATTTGGTCTATTTGAAATCAGAGAAACACAATATTTGTGATGTGGTGGATGTAGTTGAGATATTCACATTTGCTCAAATTAAGGTTTGGGGCTAGATCACTAATAAATATCCAAAATTTAACTTCTCATACTCAAAGCCTTTGAATCCAACTTTGTACCTAAAGTCAATTATATAATTACTGTCCACTTTAATGAATCATTTTGTACTGATAATTCAATTCATTATAAGACCTATATTTTTGTTTTGTGATTTATATAAAAGCTTAATCCATAAGTCTATATGTGTGGCTAAGTCATGAGTCTAGAGTACTACTGTAACATGAATGAATATAATAAACTCTAGAATATGATTAGCTGTAACATGGGTGTTATTGTCATTGTCTTTAAAGTTTGTTCTCATTTGTTGAAGTTGTTATAATTTATTTATTATAAACACAATACAATTATTATAGATGTTGGTTGTTTTGAGCTAGTGTGTATTCAAATTTTGTTAATTGTAAATTTTGTTAATTAAATTTTGTTAATTATAAGATATGGTTGGTGTGCTATGATAGACTTTTAAGTCAAATGTTCCACCTTTTATTAAATTTGTTCATTTTTGATAAAAAAAAATATTCACTTAATTGCACTTTTGTAGAAAAAAACTATAATTTAAGTTATACATTTATTGGCTCAAGTATTTTAATTTTAAAATATTTGTATAATTTTTTTCAAAAAGCATCAATTATGTTATTTATATAATTAATAATGACTTTTTTTGACAAAAAATATACTTATTAAAAACGCTAGTTATAAATTCATTTAAGTATTTAGAAGATATATCAACATTAAAAAAATAATTTTTTTATCTTTTAAAAATAAATATCTTGAAATAAAATAAAACGTTCATTTGTATTCATCTTGAAAAAGCAAATTAAAAAAAAATGTTACTTCATATATTATGAAAGCTCGTATCTATTCCTTGTCTAAATTAACCATTGATTTTCATTGTTAATTTTGTGAGTGTTTTTTTATCAAATTTATATTTTTTGTTAGGATTCATTTTAATAATTTATTGAGTAAAATTTAAGTCACAATTAATAGATATATTTGTAGGGTCAATCATTTGGTAACCTAAGTTACATAGATCAAATCATAATTGAAGCAATATTATGGTCTTAAATAAAAGTGTTATTTCTTTATTATCACGTATAGTTTTTGAGATAATGATTAACGTTTGTTAATCAGTATGAGACACAATTGTTTAACATATTATTGTAGGCCCCATAATTATCTTGTACCATAACCTATAATAATAACTGCTTAAAAACTAGAACAAGAATTTCAACCTTTAGTAAGAAACAAAACAAACAAGATAAACAACCCATATTTGCTCCCTATGTGTGTTTGTGAATGCCAAACTATAATAATAATATTTTTCAGTCATTCACGTGGTGGATGGACTTGGATGGACTATTTTGTTTATTTCCAGTGATGAGTGATTAATATAGGCAAAAGGACGAAAAGTGATAGATTTTGCAAATCAAAATCAAATGCATTGGGAAAGTTCCTTGGATTATTTTTGATATTTACAAACAAAAAGTCTCTGTTGGTATGATCAAAGTGGTGATCTTTAGCTAGGTTACGTTTTCCATGTACATTCAGAACTTAAGTTCTTTAAGCAAATGAATTTTGTTTGTTTTCAAGCTGAATTAATCCAAAAATTGCTTCTCATTTGCAAGGTGTGGCTTTCTATCATAATATATATTCTGTGCAAATACCTGTGCTTCCGATACATGGATTCTGCCTTTGTCAAAATATTCTTTTCAACCTGCTCATTGGCTGCTATCAGAAGTTCTTCATTCTTTCAGCCCTGGCCCTGCTCCAGATTTTTGCGTTTTCCAGAAGCAATTTGAATGTTCTAATGAAGAAGCTACACGTCTAGGTAAATGATTTTATGTTGTTTCTAATGATGCAGTTCATATTCATTAGCTAATGGGAACCATAAAACAAAAACACAGTTAAAAGTTGGGTGTTTCATTTATATGTAGTTAATTTGGTCGAATGAATTTGTCATCTATTTGTACATTAATTCTTTTAAATTATATTTTTAATTTTTAATTTAATAAAAATAATTTTAAAAAATAATGAAATATGTTATAAATGTATTTTGTTATCAGATAATAAGAATTTATCTACAAATGTATAAACTGTTAATATAAAGCGTAAAAGTATTCATAATTATGCTATAATAAATGAAAAAGAAATATCATTATTAATTAATGTTAAATTTTTCATGTCATATTTTAACATGGAATTTAATAAAGTGATCCACTCTTATAAATAAAATTTTAATAACTTTCACTTTATTATAAATAGAATGTTTTAGTGATTTTGATAATAACAAGTTAATCATTATAATTTTAAATTGGTATGATTATTATTAAGATATTTTAAAATGAATTAATTCAGATTTTTAGAGATTTTATTTTAAAATTTAGAAATTTGTTGTTTAAAAAAAGAAATAAAATATTTAGATTTAATAATATATAAAAGTTTTTAAACAACTCTTAAACAAATATTTTAATTTAAAGTGCCTAATTTAATATAACTGTAACTATTAATCTCTTCCATCTATCGTAATAAAAAAAAAATTCTTATTTTAAGATTTATTTTTTTAGTTTTATTTTATTCTTTTTATAGTGTAATGTTTATACATGTTTTTTAATTTAAATAATGTAAGCTTAATTCAATTTCACAATTCGTTTAATTTTTTAGAGATTATATTTTGAAATTTAGAAATTTGTTGTTTAAAAAAAGAAATAAAATATTTAGAGATTTAATAATATACAAAAGTTTTTAAACAACTCGTAAAAAAATATTTTAATTTAAAGTGCCTATTTTAATCTAACTGTAGCTATTAATCCCTCCCATTTCTAGTAATTAAAATTTTTCTTATTTTAAAATTATATTTTCTGTAGTTTTAGTTTATTCTTTTTATAGTTTAATATTTATATGTGATTTTTAATTTAAAAAATGTAAGCTTAATAATTTAATTTCACAATTTGTTTATACTTTTTAATATGAATAATTTCTTATAAACTCGAAAAATAGGAACATATACTTATATGAAATTTTAGTGATCAAACTTAATACATCATTTTCTTTATTAAAAAAAACATTCAATAGAAAAACCCCAGTTTAATATTTTAGCATTTGCAAAAATAGGATAAAAAATTTAAAGATATATATTGCAACAAATAACTGTTTTAAATATTTAAGTAATGACAACGTGTATGCACTCTTTTTTTATATTTATCTCTCTCACACACCCATATATATATATATATCACTTTAGAAGACTAAAAGACAACTAATGTATCGAATTTGTATATTTAACAATAACAATACTTTTTTTTAATACATATTGTTATTTGAGTGTGGTATAGATCAAATTCATAAATTATCTTTAATCATTTAAACATAAACTTATTATTGTTATGCAACTTGTGAATGACTAATTGTTGAAGTAAAAATGTAATTTTAAATATCTTTTAAAAAATGTTTTTTCACATTTTTTTAGTGTTTGCGTTTTAATAAGACAGAAGAAAAACATAAAAGTGAAAAAACAAAATAATAGGTAAATGGGTGAAAAGAAAGAGTTAAAGTTTATAAATGATTAGAAAGGGAAGAAATGGAAAAAATAGAAAATGAAATTATCCCCTCTATTAATAGTATAAATTAATATCATAGATATAGAAATAGATTCTCCTAAAACTGGAAAATGGGATGTATACACAAGAGTTAAAGTGAAATCTAATATGATTTTGTTACAAATTAAGAGTGGGGATACTTTAATGGATAAAGAAATTTAAGGTTCTGCATCTCATCCTTTTACCATTTAAAAAAGATTTAGTTTATCCTTGATATCATTCAATGGATTTGGATTGAGTATGGTGATAATAATTACTATACACATCCAATTAACCAAAATTAATAATTGCGTATCTAATTCAGTGGTGAAAATAACGAAGTGATCTTTATCCAACAGGAAAATTGAAAAACAGGTTCAAACTTCCATTTCAGCTTCTCTCTTTCTCTCAATCTCCATCATTTATAATTCCCCAATGAAATGCATATGGTTAGTATATACACCTTTCACCAATTATAATCAAAAGAACCGAAGTGATTCGAGCATATCATTCTCCATGTAAGTATTCCAATTTTGTTATTGTTTTTATAATGTGAAGCAGTATATTTGTGTGTGTAACTGTTTTCGTTGCTTTTATTAGATATAGTTTAGGTTTAAACTTCAGTAATTCTGTTAAATAATTATGTCAATGCTTAATTATGCAGAATAGTATACATGAATTTAGTTGCAGTTGGATTTCAATGTCATGCATGTGTACATGCAGAATAATTCTTTGTTATTACATTTATTTTAGTTAATTGATTAATTTGTGACAGGAATAAAATGGAGTCAAAGAACGAAGGAGGGTGTTCGAGGTCAAGAATTTCAGCACTGATTGTGGACGACGATGCTATGATTCGGAAAATACATAAGACAATGTTGGAGCGGTTATTTAACATGGAAGCAAAAACGGTTAATGATGGAAAGGAAGCAGTGGAGCTGCATCGATGTGGGGCAAATTTTGACATAATTTTCATGGACAAAGAAATGCCCATCATGGATGGCCATGAGGTACTGCTATATCATGGTACATTTATACATGTCAAAGTAATGTGTGATTAATTAGTGATTAATATGATTATTTAATGGTGATTATGGATGGTGTTTTAAATAGGCCACAAAAGAGCTACGTGGTATGGGTGTTAAGAGCTTGATTGTGGGAATTACTACGCGTGCTGATGCGAAAGAGACACAAGAATTTTTAGCTGCAGGATCCAACTATTGCTTTGAAAAACCTCTTGATCGAGCAAAGGTTGAACAAGTTTTGCAAGATCATCCAAATTTTACAACTTGATTCACTTTTTCAATGTGAATAGTTTTTGCTGTTTAATTAGCTCCTCCATAGTCTGTAATATTTATTCTGCACCATTCTTTTTGTAATTTAATGTGTTATTTAGCAATAGCCTTGCATTTGGCATAAAAATATTGTCAAAATCACAATTATGTATTTTGGTTCAAAGCAAAGTAATTCTGTTTACTTTGGTTCAAAGCAATTGAGAAGCACTGGATTAATTTTTTGGGTATATTTAGGTTAATGGATTTAATTATTGGGTTGGTGTCAAGATGAAACAAGGGTCCCACTTTTTTTTTATTCATATTAAATACACCCCAATATTTCATTGAAGTAACTGAAGAATTAATCTTATACAATTTGCATGAAAGTATGCTGGCTTACGTGAAAGTATCTTTACTTCACTTCATAATTTATATTTTAAGTGAGATCGTATATTTTAAATAAGATTTTGATTGTTATTGATAAAAAATATTAAAAATACTACAAAAAAAGTAGCTAATTCTTCAACAAAAGTTAATATTATTAAAATAATAAATATTTTGTACTTATAATGAAGAATAGTGAAATAGAACGCTACTAACCAATAACAAATTACCAAACAAAAATAGTTAAAAATATAGGTGATAATGTTTATTCAATTGTGAGAATTAGACATTTCAGCTTCTTGATTTCTATACGGCTGTCTGGTATAATATACATATTCTATATTGATATTTTTATTTATTATTTTATTAATACGATATTAGTGTATATTTTATTGACTATTACAACTTTTAGACATGCCGGTTTAGATTTTTTTTCTTGTCTTATTTTAATATATCTTTTTCAATCTGTATAATATATATATTCTTATTTAATTACTGTAATAATAAATTTTTAACATCATTTTACTTATAATAAATACTTATTTTATATAAACAACTTAAATATGAGATAAAACAATTATCAATTTTGTTAAACAAAAAATTATTATGTGAACCATGAGGTAAATTACTGACAAATCTTATACAACCAATTAACTTTTTAGTTCATTTGTGACAGAACATACAAAAACAGGATAACTTGTCCACATTATCATGGAATCAAAATATGTTTTAAACTTGCAATTTTTAAAGACAAAACAAATATATAGAAAACATAAAGTAAATTAAACACAAGGATTCAATTGCAAAAGCTTAAAAGTACTTCTTCAATTTACAACCTTGTAATATTATTAAAGCTTGACCTATGAGAAACTTCCACCTTAATATGATTAAGTGTGACATTGATTATTTTTACACTCCAATCAACTATTTTTCAAAAGTTCATTTTGGATTTAGTACTCTACAAATTAATAAAGGTAATATATCATATTCATAGTTCACATCCTAACTAAATATCATAGTCATCTTGGTAAAGTCCTAAAGTAATCTAATTTTCGTAACTAAATCCTAACTAATTCTTTAACTTTTACTTGTCTTATTTTTTCCATTATTGTTTCATTTGTTTATTTAAAAAAAGAAAAAACATATACAACTCATATTTGACTTAAACCTAAGTCATGTTTACTTTGATCACGAACCCGAGCCAGGTTAGATTAGACTTAGTTTATTTCATTTCTATTATTATCCATAGATTTGTAAAATCGATGTCCCTGGTCAAGCTTCTTTGTTTAAGAGGCACCAGATCAAATTAATTTTACCAAGAAAGAAAAAGAAATAAAATTCCCCCTAGTCAGATCCTATATAAAAATAGAATTTGTTTAAAATCAATTTTTTATTCAATATTTCAAAACCAATTAAAAAATATAACTGTGCGAAAAAATTAAAAGATACTAAATGAGAAGTTAAAGATAATGAATTTTTTTTTTAAATCTGCAAAAACACGAAGAAAATAGTGCATATTTTTTCTGTACATAGACGAGAGACGAGGATGGATTAAAATTACATAATTTCAATGTTAAATAAAAATTTAATCTAATGAAAATATTTTTTATTATTTTTTAAAAGTAAAGTAATTATTGTAATTTGAGTTTTTATTATGAAAAATTATTTAATTTTTAAGAAAAAAGCTAAAAACCTGAAGTTTTCTCCTCCTCCTATTCTTTCTTTCGGGGTATCAACTATTTTTTTTTTCAGAATAAGTAATAAATTTAACAGTGACGTGTTATTAATTTATATTTTAAAATAAATAAAACATTATAGTTATATTAAATAACGTTTACATCTTATTTAATTCTAAAGTACATATTTAAACTCATATATCTTCTCATTTATAGACATGCATTAGTTTATTTTGTATTTTAATAATGTTATTTTCAATTATCATATTTTAATAAAGTGGCACCCACTTTTCTCTTTTATTAAAAATATAAATTAATTGAAATTTAAATATAAATTTAAAAAATACAAAAAATAAAGTTTTAAAATTTAGAATAACTTTTTCCGTACAAAATAAATTGAATGATTTAATTATTACACAAATAGATATTTTTTAAAAATAAAATAATGAGTGTCAGACATAAAAAAAAGTAATATTTAAAAAGTAAATAAAGCGACTTTTGTCTTATTAAAAATATAAAAATGTAATTGTTGCTAAATAAACATAGAAGTAGAAATACAGCACAGAAGAAGGGCGTTTTAGTCAATACAAAAAAATGATACCTGCTCAGACTTGCAATCGAAGACTCTTATGTACCAACCGAGCAGTGGGGAGAGAGAGAGAGAGAGAAAGGAAAGAATTGTAGTGCTTCATCTTTCCTCTGTTCTTCTTCTATGCTTTGCGCTCTGGTTTTCTCCCAGGATTGACTCAGCAATTGATGATGGCTGTACCCGTCGAGGAAGCCATTGCTGCTCTATCCACATTCTCGCTCGAGGTACTCTCTTCACCTACAACTCTCGCACCTCAATTTCTTTCTCTATTTCAATCCAATTTTCGCCACATTTTTCTTACTTCTTTTGTTACCGACGTTGAAATGCACTTACCTATCCTTCTTTCTCTTTTTGTGATTTTGCTATTCTTTGTCTGATTCACTCCATCACTGGCTTAATTTGTTGTTGCTAATTCTAATTAAAGTAACTTCCATTTTGGGTTTGAAGTTTTGTGAGTTTGATATAGACAGTGTGTGGCTTCTTTATTTTCTATATCCGAAATGTTTACTAAGCAGGTAATAACTGAAACAAACTTCTGATCTGTGAAATGCTAGATTTACATGGCATGTAATTTTATGTTGATGTCCCAAAATAACGCATTGCCGGAACTTGAGGTTTTTATTTACATGTACGAGAGTTATTTTTCATGTTTTGTATTTATTTTGTTGTGATTATGTAGGATGAGCAACCGGAGGTGCAGGGACCTGGAGTGTGGGTGTCAACTGAGAGAGGTGCAACAGAAAGTCCAATAGGTACTTCTTTTTCTTCTTCCGTTTTTTTTTTCTTTGGATATCTTGTGCTTTTCGGCTGTGGTGACTGTACTTAATAGCTTCTAAGATGCATAGAGTTATTTATAATTGCCATTTACCACCCTCTTTTTTGTAGAGTACAGCGATGTTTCTGCTTACCGACTTTCTCTGTCAGAGGACACAAAAGCTCTCAATCTGCTGGTATGCAGCTCTTGAGCTATTTTTGTTGTTTAATTTACCCTTTATCTGTTTAATTTTTCTTTTCCTGATTATAAATTTTAACTGTTGTTGCTGTTACAAAATGCAGAATGTCCTTAGCCAAGAGGGAAAGGAGATGGCATCAGTGCTTTACACTTATCGCAGTTGCGTCAAAGCACTTCCTCAGGTAAAATTTCTCCAAAGATACTGGTAGTTGAGGAATCCATCAGTGCATATAAAATAAAGAAAATTTGTCAGAACAAAAAGAGTTAATCTTTGGACTTTAACTTTAAGTACGTTACATTTAAAGTTCACTGGACTTACTATATATATATATTATATAACTTTTTCGAAACCTAGCTTTTTGGGGGTAAAGATTGAATTCAAGTAGACAAGGCTTTGTGTAACTGATAGTTTTGTCTGATGCAACATGATATCTTATGTGCTGCCATTTTCTTTTGCTTTGTTGATAATTGGAAATATTAAATTGATTACTCTGGAGATTCATTTTAATATTTCCATATGCCTATACTGTTTTATGTAATTTATGCATTTTGCCACAATGGAGCAGCTACCTGATTCTATGAAGCAAAGTCAAGCCGACTTGTATTTGGAGACATATCAAGTTCTGGATTTGGAAATGAGTCGTCTGCGTGAAATTCAGCGATGGCAAGCATCAGCTTCCTCAAAAGTATGGGATGTTCTTAACTTATTATAAGAACCTTTGTTATTTTATCAGAAGCTTAGCCGATCCAGACTTAGGACATTAAGTCAATATGTAACGTCACTTTTGTGCAGTTAGCTGCTGACATGCAACGTTTTTCTAGGCCTGAACGACGCATTAATGGCCCTACAATATCTCATTTGTGGTGAGTTATAACGATTATGTTTTTGTTGTTGATTTTTGTTATTGTTGTTGTTTTCGATTTTTTAATAGCTTTGTTCTTGAGTCAGGTCTATGTTGAAGTTGCTTGATATTTTGGTGCAACTTGATCATCTTAAGAATGCTAAGGCAAGCATACCTAATGACTTTTCATGGTATAAAAGGTATGTATTTTATCTATACCTATTTCACTTTAGCTTCAGGTTGAGGGTCTTTAACTTTTCTTTCAGGTTCAGTGCTTCAGTTTGTCTCTGATATATTTTATACCCATTTCTTCCTGGAACTTTTTTTTATTCACGGTGCTTTATGAGAATCTCAATTTGTATGTATAATAATGGAGATTAAATCGGTTTATGAATAGTATTTGGTTTACAAAATACTATTCATAATAACTTCTGCAGAGTTGATCTGTTAGATAGATTTCTATGTACTTTTCTTTTAGCCATTCTGTTATCTTTTATTTTCTGTTAGTAATCGCTGCTCAAGATCTATTCGCTGGTCTTTTATACGGGTTGTGTTATAGAGAATAATTAGGTTTTCAGTTTATGTATTCATTTCCTTTACAACCAATGAATAATTTCTTTCTCCTCTAATATGATCTAATGGTAAACATGCTTAATAATATGTATGTATATATATGTGTATGTATGTATGCATGTATTATCCTGACATTATCTATTGTCAATAAGAGTATTGGATTTTTTCTTCTGGGGCATTCAATGGATTTAGAAAACAGCTCAGAAATTTGTTTTTGTCCTTTTCTATTTCGTACTCTCCGATAAAATCTTTTCCTTTAAAATTAATTAGAAAATTTCAGATATGTGATGTTAAATCGTGTAGCTTTAGAGTGCTTATCTGTTCATTTAGGTAATAAAATGAATATAAATTCTACTTCTTTGTTTGGATTATGATTGAAATAGAGAGGAAAGAAATAGTAAGGATAAAATAAAAGAGAAATGAAATAGGAAAGATATATTGTTTGGAATAATAGAAATGAGAAGGGAAAGAAGTGAAAAAAAATCCTCTCCACTTGTTTGGATAAATAGAAGAGTGAAAATAAATGAATTACATAAAAATAATTTTATATTAATTAAAAAATATTTTTATTCTGTTCTTATTCTTAATATAAATTTATTTATTATTTCTAAGTTATAAATAAGGAAAGAATTTATGTCTAAATCGGGAGGAACTTATCTCATGCCGCCCGATAGGTCCATTTTAAGAAGTGAATTTTAAGTGTAATTCAATCTTACAAAATCGGATTGTAAGATGAGGTTCGCACCTACTTATAAACCATTGAAAGACCTTATCTCTAGTCGATGTGGGATTTCCAACTCTAATATCAACATTAACAGATACAGGTTTATCCATAACTTGTAGTTGGGAAAACTATAGAAGTTGCCTTAGAATGTTGCCAAACTTCAGATTAAAAAAAGTTGGAAACAGTCCAAGATGCATGCCATGCCTGATAATCTTTAGGAATATCATTATGCAATCACCTTCTCACATGATTTAGGATTTCCAAATTTGAAAAGTTACTTCATGAAAATCAGTCATTCATTTTGGTTTTTTTCCCTTCATTTTCTCAGGACTTTTACACAAGTCAGCGGTCAGTGGCAAGACACTGATTCAATGAGGGAGGAATTAGATGATTTGCAGGTGCATAATTGATGAAATATCCAAGTTTGTGACATATAGAGTACTGTAAATTTGTTATTTATTTATAGAGAGGGAAAGAGCCTTTCCAAAATTATCCATGTTCATATTGTACACTGGAATATGCCAAACCAAATCTGGATGGTGATTGATCTTTTTTTAATTGAATCTGCAGATTTTCTTGAGCACAAGATGGGCTATTCTGTTGAATTTGCATGTGGAGATGTTCCGTGTGAACAAGTATCCTGTATATCTACTTAACATTTTTTTTTTCATGAGATTCTTTGCAAAACCACAATACCTACTCTTTTGGTTGAAGTTGTAAATTATATTTTTGTTTTGAAAAAGGTCATCTGTGTTTAGGATGTATTCAATTGACAAATAAGGTGGTCTATTAAAATGAAAAGTTGAGTGCTAGTTTGCCTTGAACTTTTAGTGATGATGAGAGTATGTGGGAGACTGGAGGATTTTATGCTTAAAGAGAAAAAGAGAATAACTGGTGGCTAGCCTAACTCAAATCCTTCTTTTGATTAGTTATCCAAGTTTGCAGTTCAAAGCAAATCAAGCTGATAAGAGGGGTTTTTAATCTAAAATTTAGGGTTAGTCTTTTGTCCTTTAATACTATCACAAAGAAATGCTAAGAACTCTTATCCATATATTGCATCAATAAACTTGTACTTTGTAACACTTTTTAAATGTCCTCATTTTTTATTTCTTATCCAAACCCTTGACATGAGATAGTGTTGAAGACATTCTTCAAGTTCTTATAGTCTTTGTTGTAGAGTCTTTAGAATTGGACTTTGCACTTCTCTTTCCAGAGCGCCACATTCTTTTGCGTGTTTTGCCTGTTCTTGTTGTCCTAGTGACATCATCAGAGAAAGATAGCGAGTCTCTGTACAAGAGGGTGAAAATCAACAGACTGATAAATATATTTAAGGTACCGATGCATATATGCTTATTGATATCTTGTACTGGTTAACAAAATAACTTTATTATTAGATTACCTGAAAATTTCTACATTTAATGCATTGAATTCTTCCTCTATTGCCAATAAGTTCAAATTTGTGTATCATTTTATCCTTTTTTTTACAGAATGAGGCGGTCATTCCTGCATTTCCAGATCTGCATTTGTCTCCTGCTGCAATATTGAAGGAATTATCAACATACTTTCCAAAGTTTTCTTCCCAAAATCGCCTTCTCACACTTCCGGCACCTCATGAGCTTCCACCTCGTGAGGCTCAAGAATATCCTCCAAATTGTTTTATGTTGTTACTGATAAGTTTATACTAATTTGTTGTTATTGAACTAAATATGACTTCCTTGAATGTCATCCTTGAACTGATGTTACTTTTTAGTACCACTCTAAATGCAGTTAGATGAGTTGCTACCATGATATATGCTTTTGGATAACAAATTGCACGTTTTCTGTTCAATATAGTTAAACAATGCCAGGAGGGTGGTCTATATAGTTCTTTTTTATTATTGAAATTTTTATATTGTGTATCAGCTGGAATTTAATAATACATGAGTTGAAAACTTGAGTGGTTATAGCTTCCTAAAAAAGAATGGTGTTTATGCAGTTACTTTTTCCCTGAAAAGTTTTTGTGTATTCATTGTTGGATGACATGGAAAACTGTAGGTTTAGTTAATATATGTTATTGCAGACCCTGATACATTTTAGAACTTAGATTGATTTGTAGTTAAGATTACTAGTGGAACTTCTATTAAAAACATTATTGAGGAATCTTTTACTTCTGAAATGTTGATTTTTAAAGCATCTTCCTACTGCCAACTTTAGAATGTAAACTTGACATGATACACATATCAGAGACATTATTTGATCATAAATCATATTGGAGCCATCCGGGCTGAGCATGATGAGTTTGTAATTCGATTTGCTTCTGCAATGAATCAGGTACTTCCCTCTGCTCTACCTTGGCCGCAAATGGAATGCCTTCGCTGAAATCTTATTTGTTTTGTTTCTTTTGACTATTTTTTAGCGTGTAATACCTGCTAATTAGTTGTTTATATCTATTTTTACAGCTGTTATTGTTAAAGTCAACTGATGGTTCTGATGTTGAATGGAGCAAAGAAGTCAAGGGGAACATGTATGATATGATTGTTGAAGGTTTTCAGCTATTAAGCAAATGGACTGCACGCATATGGGAACAATGTGCTTGGAAATTTTCTCGACCATGCAAAGATGCATCCCCATCATTCTCTGACTATGAAAAGGTAAGGAGTTTTCAAATCTTCTAGTTCCTTGTGCTATTATTCTTATCATTCTTTTTCTCCTTGGTGGTGATGGTTGATTGATGTTCTAATCTGGTACTGACACTACAGTACTGCCAATATTGATATCATTTTTTTATTTGTATAATGCAATTAACTATTTATACAGAATAGAAATTCGATGTCACAATTACAATTTGTATGTGCAGTGGTGTCGATACCACTTGTAGCCTTAACAATCTTAAATATTGCTCAAATTGATTTAGTTTTTCCATTAGACACGTCAAAATTAACCATTTTCACTGTAAGCCAATATTTCCTTAATTTTTTATTTGTTATGAAACAATTAATTTAGAGCAATTCTAAATACAAACTTATGCTATCAGTGGTGTTGATACTCCTTGTTACTTCAAGCATGTTAAACACTTAAATTGTGAATTAGCTATAATTTTGTTTACATTTGCCACGTAAAACTTAACCATTTATCACACTAATTAATCAATTATTGTATTTTAGTCATTTATTTTCAGTTATTTAGTTATTTGTGCTAACTACACACAAAAGTTATTTTTTGATTAATTGTACTTATGTTTGCTTTAGCTCAAACTTGATACCCCACTTCAAATCAAAATCTATCTTGAATGGTTTCTATTAAAAGAATAGAAATTACCATAACCTTTGTGTTTCTTGTAGGTAGTAAGATATAATTACAGTACAGAAGAAAGGAAAGCACTGGTTGAACTTGTGAGCTACATAAAGAGTGTTGGATCTATGATGCAGCGGTGTGATACATTGGTTGCTGATGCTTTATGGGAAACAATACATGCAGAGGTCCAGGATTTTGTCCAAAACACATTAGCTATTATGTTGCGGACTACCTTCAGAAAGAAGAAGGACCTCTCTAGGTAGTATTCTAATTTAACATTACATGGTATAAAATTGTTAGTTTTTTTTAATTTGATAGCTGATATGTTCCTTGGACTCGGTGTTCTCATGGAATTTTTCTGGATCATAATTCTGTATCATGAAACATAACAAAAAATTGTTCCTTTTTATCTGTCATTTTTTGTTGTCAAGATAACATATCTTGTTTTCCAATTACACCTTTATTTCCATCTTTATTTTATAAAAATGAATAATTACTATGCATTGAAAGTTGTTTGAACATTAAATAAATTTTTAGTGGATATTTATATACATATTGAGAAAAGTTCCCATGTGTGATCTATTTCCAGCTAGAAAATTTATGATCGACAATGACCTGAATCTAAGTTTATAGGAGAGAAGTTCAAATGCATTATGGATGGAAGCTTATTTTTTGTTAAAAAAATGTTAAGTGAACAAGAAAAGGCTTCAGGAACAACAATGACTCTTTGAAAGAGAAAAAATGGTGCAGAACCCTTTGATTTCACATTGAGAAAGAAAAGGTAGTTATAATTAATGAGAGAATACAAATAAGCATAGAACATTTTCTTATGATCGATATGGAGTGAATAAGTAGGTTATAACGTGCGACACTTTAATTTAATTACTATGGAGAGAGAAAATATAGTGACACATAAATGTAGATTGAAATAAGAAAACTTAAATAAATGTAATTCCGTCAAAATTGCATTAAAAATAGAATAATTAATGATTTCCTTTGTTTGGGTGAAAAAAATCTTAAACCACTAGTAGGTTATTTCCATAATCATTCTCTGAGGTCTTAATTTAATTTTTGTAGGTTCCATTGTGCCCCATCACTTTTAAGACTTTTTCTAACTTCTACTCCAATGCATGGGTCTTGTAAGACCCACACTAATTAATGTTTTCTTCTGTTGTTGCAAAAATATACAGAATTTTTTTTTATTCTAATGAGGTCTTAAATTTTATGTCATGTTAGTGTACTCTAATGGGCAGGTCTTATAAGACTCAGGTCCTAAGCTTATGATCCTGAGTATGACTCCACAATAGAGATGCCCTAATAAAAAATTAGAGGGAGTATTTTCTTATTGCAAGTTGAAAATAGCTGGTTTCAAGATACAATTTATGGTTGTACAATTAAACTGGAAGAGACTGGCTTGTTCTATTTTTTGTTTTATCTATACCAATTATGGGTATTTATGTACATCTTGTATTATAGCCTTGTACGATAAATAAAATAAAGTATACGAGATAGTTGGGACTAATGTTATTCTACAGAGTATTTCGATAATATGAACAGAAAATTTAGTTAATTTTCCTGTTAGCTTATTTTGATTTTTGGAAGTGTGTAATCTGTTGGAAATCAAATAATACTGGTTATACTCACCAAAGTAGCCTCATACACTGTAAAATAGGAAGTAGATTTCGATTTCTCCCGCAATTTTTTTTTTTGTATTTGTTAGATTTGTAATTATCATGTATATAAATCTGAGTGCATTTTTTCTCAAGCTTTTCAATCAAACAACATATAAGATGTTATCTCCTTTGATCTCAAGCTATCAAAGAGCTATTGGAGAGGTTTCAAATTTTAAATACACACTCTGAAGATGTCATGAAATTCAGGAGAGAGGTTTAAATTTCAAATAATAAATATTAGTTGTTATTTGTTAATCAAAATGCTCTTGTGAGCTGATGTAGTTTGTTTCTGTTTCTTACTTTATTTCCTTTGTAGTAAATTACATTGCATGATGCTTGTGACATATGTGAGCAGCGCAGTCAAAGAGTTAGCTACATTTTAGACCGTTAACAAAACCTGGATTTTCAGGTTGCAAAATTTTGCTTATGGTTTCATTATTTCAGTTAATTTGATAGAAATTGAGTTTTATTTTTAATTTTTATAGGCAATATTTGATGATTTTTTGAATTATCCTATGATACTTAACTTTTTTATGGAGTTTTTGGGTTGGATTCTGTCCCTTCATTTGAATCCCAAGAAAATTTCCAGGAAAACGGTTCATTGATTTGAAAAGTCTGCATCAATTGTTCCTTCGTTTTTTTTTCCCTTTTTATATCAATTACCCAAATATGGATTTTCAGGATTCTTTCAGATATGCGGACCCTTTCAGCTGATTGGATGGCTAATACAAACAAATCAGAATCTGAGTTACACTCCTCACAGCATGGAGGTGAAGAAAGCAAGGCAAACATATTTTATCCAAGAGCAGTTGCCCCAACTACTGCTCAGGTCTGCATACTTTCAATTCTCTTGCTGCTCCTCTTATATAATTTGTTATATCAATATGCTTGAAGAGCTGCATTTATTAGGGATCAAAGTTTCAATTTTATATATTGAACTGTGCTATCTGTATAGATGTTTTAGCATATGGACTTACCAATGCTGTGATAGAGGAAAATAAATAAAGATGCTCAAGTGTGCCTTTATTTTGAAATGTTGAACATTCGTTTATGTGGTCATGCATGCATGTAGGAAGATTCATTCTTACATGTTATGATTTCGAAAAATGTATTTTCTTCCTTTTCTTAGATTACTTTTTTCAAGCTCAGGTCTTCTGCATGAAATTTTCTTCTTCGTGTATATTCACGTACTTTATAGCAATCAAAAAAGTTGTTACCAAAGATTAAGTATATCCTGACTTGGGCTGCTCTACAAGATTTTACTGTGGATATATGTAATGCTGTGGTTAGCATGTAATTGTTGCTGAGCTAATCTCTTTACTACAGGTGCACTGCTTGCAGTTCTTAATATATGAGGTGGTTTCTGGTGGTAACCTTAGGAGGCCAGGCGGACTCTTTGGCAATAGTGGCTCAGAAATCCCAGTTAATGATTTAAAACAGCTGGAGACATTTTTTTACAAGCTTGGTTTTTTCCTCCATATTTTAGATTACTCAGGTAATGGTCTAAGATTGATCTGAGCATCAATGTTACTGCAAAGACTCATCCTCACATTCCATTGATATATCGAATATCATCTACACTGACAAGCTCTTCCCCTCACTACTGCTGCCCCATGACTCCCCTCCTACATTTGGGGGCTAGTTTTGAAGCATTACATTGTGTTATATTGCTGTTGATAACATATATGGCTTTATGGTGCACTTCTTTCAACCTATTCGGAATTCTCTAACCCTTCATGTTTGTCTGAGAGAATAAAAGGGTAAACTAGCCCAACATCTCGAAATTGAAATAGAACATACATGCAATGGGGCTTATAGATGATTATTAACGATATCATTTGGTGTTCGGGAAATCCTTGGGCTCTTGCAAAAGTTAAAACATCTAATACAAAATAAACATCATTGAATTGGGAGGGTACATGGATGTTTAAATGATAGCTGAGCACAACATTAAACTGACATCTACTTTCTTGAGTAAAATAGTTTCTGAATAAATTTCTGCTTTTTGGGTGCTATTTAGTTGTCTGATAAATTATCAGGTTCAGATTATGTTTGCCCCTGCCATGTGGACTTAACAGTGAAAATTGGTTCTTTTAAAGCTTCCAAGCTCATTTTTGTGCTTATGATTTAGCTGTCACAACTTGTTTTTATCTGCTCATTATTGTACCTTAAGTATACCAATTGGAAGTTCATTATCACCAATTTTTTTAGAAAGTATCCTAAAAGCTTTTAATTTCTTGGACTAGAGAAGAAATACACTAGAAGGTAGTAAGTTCTGAAAGATTTTGACCCTCTTACTTCTGAAACAGTTACTGATAGAATCCTTTGCATATGCCTTGTTTTGGTGTAATTGACTTGGGTGATGATGCTTGCAGCGACTGTTGCAGCACTGACAGATCTTGGTTTCTTATGGTTTAGAGAATTCTATTTAGAGTCTTCACGAGTCATTCAGGTAATACTCATCACCACAAAATTATTTGAATTTCAAATCTATCATGTTTACAACAATCACTCTTGATAAGACCAGCTACTAATTTCATAGCTCCTTGCAAAATATTGATTGCCTCAAAGCATTCACTCGTATTTGTACTTGTAATAGAATAAAAAACTCAAATAATGGTAGGCTAGCAACTTGGAATGTGAATTGCTATACAGTAGGATGATGGTTTGTATGCTATTTTTTTCCAAAATTCTCTTCCAATATTGTGATTCTTCTTTATCCTGACCCTTTGAAAGTTAATATCTTGTCTCTAATTCTGCATACTTTAGTTATCCCCTACTCCCCCACCAAATCCTGATTCTGTTAATCTTACATAAAGTACTCATAGAGACTGAAATAACAAGCAAAAGAAGGCTGAAGATTTGGTAGAAACATGTTTTATTAAGAAAAGAGAAGTTATATGTCGTGTGAATCTGATCTTTCTTCATTCTTGCTGGTAGCCTTTTCTGAACTTCAACATTACTCTAATTTGAAGAAGTCATTCCTGTGTAATGGGTTTCTCAATATTGTATTCCAAACTTTGAAATTTTCAAATTCTACCTAACTTGTGATCCTTTTTATTATTCTTTTCTTATATGCATGTTTTTTCCACCTCCCCTTCTTATACTAAATTTAGTTCGTTATTTGATGTAGTTTCCAATTGAATGCTCTCTTCCTTGGATGTTGGTGGATTGTGTACTTGAGTCACCAAATTCTGGTCTTCTAGAGAGTGTTCTGATGCCATTTGACATCTACAATGATTCAGCTCAGCAAGCCTTGGTGTTGCTGAAGCAACGATTTCTATACGATGAAATTGAGGCTGAGGTATTAGAAATTTTTAACTTGAAGGCTAATGCTAGTTGATTATATGGTGAATTTCCTGGAACAGTATGATATCTGATACAGATGATTAGGTGCATATGGTGAAATGCAGTAAATTGATGGGAGTAACTTATGTGATGTTAGGTATCCTATATTTACTAAATGTAAGAGATGATGTAAGAATACCACTGGAATTGAGGATAAGGGGTATAAGTGAGGGGATCCTTGTGGAGGCATATAGAAAATTGAGTGAGGACTTTTGGACAGGGAGGATGACCCTCGATAAACTTGCATTTTTGTGTATTTTCTTTTATATTTAAGATTTGTTTATAAAGTCATGCTTTGTGACTTATGTTAACATCAGTTTATACTGGTAGCAGATAGTGAATTATGTTGTTAGTAAAATAAGACTTTTTGCTTCTGTTTACGAATTTCCATATGCTTTCTCCAACAATCAACTGTTTTCTGTTTACCTTTTTTCCACAGGTGGATCATTGTTTTGATATATTTGTTACAAAATTGTGTGAATCCATTTTCACATATTACAAAAGTTGGGCAGCAAGGTATGCTCATTTTTCTCTAGCTCAACCGCATTTTCTTTTCGTTATTCCATGGGCTAACCTTTTTTTGTAATGATGGATGCCTAAATAATGCAGTGAATTGCTTGATCCTTCATTCCTCTTTGCTTCAGACAATGCAGAAAAGTATGCTGTGCAACCCATAAGGCTCAATATGCTGCTTAAAATGACTAGAGTGAAGGTTAATGAATTACATTATCATCGTGTTTCTTTTACATAATTTTGATTTGGTGCTTTAAAGTTTAAGCTGGGTGTATTCGGACAATTTTTGGAGATTAAAATAGCCCAAGGTGGTCATGTGTGGGAGGATTGGAAAAATGTGTGCATACTGTTATAGATCACCCCCCTCCCAGAAGAATCTGGAAACACTTGACTGAAGCCCTACATTAAGTGAAAAAGGGTTAACGATTTTATTACTTCTTTTTTTTAATACATATCAGGGTATTACCGATCCAAACCTCATTGTCATTAAGCGACTTTGGAATGATGTGACTTTCTATAACTGGAGGAAGTATACAAAACAGACAACTTTTGTGTACTATTATTATAAGCAGGAATAAGTTGTTAGTATATTTTTCCTCTAGAATTTGATTTGATGCTGATTATCAGTCAGTTTCATAAAAAGCTTCCCGTGAGTTAACGAAGTTTGTTGATCAGAAAGTCCTGGTTTGAAATATTGGAAAACAGTTGCTGGGAGAGTGTTTCCGCTTTAATTGTTCCACCTAAGGCCCCATTGATTAGTTAGGTTACGAAGTGGCTTTTGGATGCCAAGAGTCTAACGAAGTGTTTGGTCTACCTTTCTGGGGCTTCTCTCTTTGAAACGAGAAGCTGGGCCAAATACAATTCTAGAAAACGATTAAGTATATAAGTAGCTTCTTTCTAATGAACTAATGAAGAAAATAATTATGAAGATTAAGATTGATGCTTACATGATTTATAATTTTTTTATTTTCATGGTGTATTCCTTGTTCAGTTTATATGATCTCTCTATCTCTCTCTCTCTAACACACACACACTCACAAATGTTCTACCGGATGTCATAATTGCAATTTCTCTCACGTGATTAAATATACTATGCACAGCTTTATAATTTTTTTATTTTCATGGTGTATTCCTTGTTCAGTATATATGATCTCTCTATCTCTCTCTCTCTAACACACACACACACTCACACACGTTCTACTGGATGTCATAATTGCAATTTCTCTCACGTGATTAAATATACTATGCACAGCTTCTTGGAAGGATGATTAATTTGCGAAGTTTGATCACTGAACGGATTAACAAGGCTTTCCGTGAGAATATTGAGTTTCTGTTCGATCGCTTTGAATGCCAGGATCTTTGTGCCATAGTGGTTAGTGATTTTACCTCTGCTACTTCCCACTGGCAACAATTATGAACTACTTTTCTTCTCTCCATGTTCATTAACTAAAAAATACTTTGACTATTTTTTTAAGGAATTAGAGAAGTTGTTGGATGTCCTAAAACATTCGCATGAACTACTGTCTAGAGATCTTTCTATAGACTCTTTCAGTCTCATGTTGAATGAGATGCAAGAGAACATCTCCCTTGTATCATTTTCTAGTCGACTGGCCTCTCAGGTTTGTCTTTTGAGCTCTAAAGACGTACTTTAATTTTTCTCCCTTTCTTCTGTGCACAACATTGATAATTAATTTCCTGTTAGTTTTTAATATTGAATCTTCATATTGAAAGTTGAAACCACTATTTAAATGGTAATTAATAATTTCATGACTTGGTCTGTTTTCAATTTTGATTGATGTATTTCTTTATGTATGCTAGATTTGGTCAGAGATGCAAAGCGATTTTTTGCCAAATTTCATTCTCTGCAATACTACTCAACGTTTTATCAGATCATCAAGGACTGTTCCTGTTCAAAAGCCATCTGTACCCTCTGCTAAGCCTAGTTTCTATTGTGGTACTCAAGTAAGCATTCCTTGTGCTGCCTTTAATGGTACAACTTCTATAAACCAGAATCAATATTTTTTAATGGCTTAAGTAATCATCTATTTGTGATCTTAAACATGTTAAATACAAGCAGTTAAAAGTCTAGCTTAAGTCAAATGTTTACTTTGGTAAAATAATGTGATTTACTTCCTCTGTCTGACTAAATTTTTTTTATCTCACTCTCCATTTTGGAAAGTTCCAAAATTTATTTCAGCATAGTTTAGTCCTTAGGACCACGTACTGGTGGCTGTTCCAAGTATAGAAAAGTCCAATGCAAATTTCTTGGAGTTTAGATCACTTTTCTCAGCTTTTCTGTTTTTCTATATTTTTTGTTTGTTATATTCATTTTTCTATTTTACTTGTTCCGTGTATTTATAACGAGGGAGACGGAGATGAACTATTGTGTTTGTGTGGGCTTTCTACAATTTTCTTTATGTACACACACACACACACACACACACATATATATATATATATATATATATAGATGTAGATATATTAGTTTCTCATTGTCTCACACTGATAGGATTTGAATTCTGCCCATCAAAGTTTTGCACGACTGCATAGTGGATTCTTTGGAATACCCCACATGTTTTCTATTGTTCGACTTCTGGGATCCCGATCATTACCTTGGCTCATTAGAGCCCTTCTTGATCACATATCAAACAAGGTATGCTGTTCTTTATATTTGCTAAATTCTGAATATTAACTGTACACTTTTTTTTCTTTGGAAACCTCCTAAACATTATAAAATATAATTGTATATATACATGAAATTTGATAATAAACTAAACAATAGAAATTTGTGTAAACTAATTGAAATTCTCCTTTACCCCTTGTCACTCTGATGAAGTTTTTTACTTTTCTACAAAAAATCCTTCATGTATATACATTTAGTATCCATATTCAAGACTCCTATGCCCTATTTTAATAATAGGTTATGTTCCAACCTCAAGTATGCTAAGATAGCATTGTTAAGGTCCATCATCGCATTTGTGGTATTATCCACTTTGGAACTTGGTGGTTTCATCATGGTTTTCTCCTTAAAAGATGTCTATATTGGCACACATACATACTGGATGCGTTTAGTTTGGATGTCTATATTTTGTTGATATTATAAATTTTGGGTGTGGCTCACTAACAATGTAAATGCGTGCTATTTTCAGATTACTTTGCTTGAGCCAATGATTACAGGATTACAAGAATCTTTGCCAAAATCAATTGGGCTTCTTCCTTTCGATGGAGGTGTGACAGGTGAATGGTGACATTTTTCCATTTACTTTGATTTTATTAAAAAAAAGGGGTTTATTCTGCAATTTACTTATGCATGAATGCTTAAAATGTATTCTTCTTTCAACATCTTGATGGTAAATTATTTATGCATACTGATTCAATGTATAGAAAATTTAAGTATATAAAATTGTTAAAAGGAAATCATTAACAAAATAATAGAGTCTTGGTGATTCATATTCTTGGATATGCATGCATCATACCATAATTCAAATTCTTGGTAAATATGCACCAATTACACTTTGCGTGACCTAAAACATTTCTTAGATAAATATCAATTAGTACTTAGTAGTTGGTAGCATGTATTTGTTGCCCTTTCTTTCTAGTAAAGTAATAGTAGATACATTTCTTTGTGATGGAGTTGAGGTCATTGGCATGATACTTCTTTCTTATGTGTTTCTCATATTAGTGGAAGAAACCTTAGAGGAATAATGCATTTTTCAAAATCTCAAAAGCACTGAAAGGTTTTGATAGAAATATATCAAGACAGTTCATGGTCTTTACAATTAGTTTTCTCGTAAACAAATTAACTGCAAATGAATACAGTACATAGATACGTGATCTTATTTGATAAATTAACTTAGACTATTTCTACACAGGTTGTGTGAAACTTGTTAAGGAACATCTTAACTGGGCGACCAAATCGGAGCTAAAAGCTGAGGTTCTTCATGGCATAAAAGAGATTGGAAGTGTATTATATTGGATGGGGCTTCTAGATATTGTGTTGGTTAGTGACGCAGTTTAATTTCCAATTTATCTATTGGAATTGCCATCAGCATAAGCTGAAAACTTAATAAATCTGCTTTATATTTCAAGATAATTTTAGAATCTATATTATGTTTTTTCTAATACTACCTAAAAAGAAGAGGATGGGACAAAACAGTTATTTTAGCCAATTATTGGATATGAAGTACCCAAGTGTACCTGTAGTCAATAACCTTTCTATATTACTTGCAGGCCATGAAAAGCTTGCTTAAATACTATGAACAAAAAGGAAATGTTTTGCAGATGACTTACTTGAAGTCCTTATTTGGTCAGAAACTTTTAATAGATGGAGGGGGCACATTTATTTACGTAGAACTAGAAAAGTTTGGGCTTTGGTTTTGAAGGTATAAAAATGGTGTGGAAGGACCTGAGAATGTACGAGTGCAAGTTACGTGTTTGTGGACTAGGTTTAACTGGTCCAGTCCCATCCTAATATTTTGGACTTGAACCAGGCTGGTTCTATACTTAGACAAAACAAACTAAGAGGTATTTAAGGAGTTTGAAATCTCACAAATGCATTTTAAGAATCTGAACGACTGAACTGGAGGAGATCTAATGTTAGTTAAAGTATAATAATGTATCTATCATCATCAAACTCCCTAAGTAATTTTACAAGGATGCATAGTGTTGAAGAATTGATTTTGGAAAATTGATGGTGTTACATGGGAAATAAGGAGAAATAATCATATATTTCCTTTAACTTTAATCTTGATGTTTTCATGTATACTACTTTAATTTTTGAGTAATAGTGATAAATACATTGCATTCTTGATAGAGAGAAAAGGATTCTATGGATTTCATGCAAACGGCTCCTTGGCTGGGCTTGCTTCCTGGAGGAGATGGTCAAATAGTAACTTCTCAAGATGGTGAACACAGCCCTGTTGTTAGTCTCTTTAAATCAACAGCTGCAGCAATGGTTTCATACCCTGGTTGCCCATCACCTACCTCTTTCCATATTATGTCAAAACAGGCAGAAGCTGCAGGTGTGCTGTTGGAATGCTTTCTAATTGTTTTGCTGTTAGCTTGCCATGTTTCTTTGTATAAATAAAGGCACTAATGCTTCATGTTAAAAAATTACTTGAGAAACTTAAGATTTTAACTATAGGAAATATGATGGCCATAAGATATTTCAAATGAAGGAAATGAAATAGAAATAAATAAATTAAAGGAAAAAAATGTACAACTCAGTTTAGTATCATTATAATGCAACAGGCATGAATGTCATTGTCTAAACATATTCATGGAGAAATTATGGTGAAAACCTAACAGAATGTCTTTATGTCAAGAGATATGCAACAGCAATAACTTTATCTTACTATGTGAGGTTGACTATATATGATTTTGAACCCAGTCATAAAAACAATTTCTTAAGATTGGACATATAAATTTTATACTGGTTCAATTACCATCATTGTGATCTACATATTGTCCCTAAAGAACCCTTTCTGGGATTTCCACTAAAATCAAAGCTCATACAACCAAAACATATCTCACTTTTGTTGTTCTCGGGATCCCACAACCCAAATGCCTTCAGCCAAGAGATACTCCACTCTTGATGTTGGGGGGGTTCAAACATCACAAAATAGATAAAAATACAGTGTTGTAGTAGCACACTCCCTTGGTGCGTGAATCTACCAATGCAAGCTCTAAAATCTCAATTTGATGGTTGAATGTATTTGGCTTGAAATTTTGGCAGCATAGTGGTACTTTTTCCAAGTTCAAAAACCATGGCTCAAGTATTCAGAAATTACCCCTTAAAATAAAATTTCAATGGGCCACACAAATGACAAATCCGCAGAGAGTAATAGATTATTGCACTGGTAATCAATTACTCTCAGTTGTGACTGACCCTACTAACCGTCTAATTGATTACTGCACCAGAACAGTCAATCGAGTTATTTCACAAAAACAATGAATTACTTTGTGTGGATACTCTCTGGTAATTGATTATTGTACTTTGATTGTAATTGATCAAATTTCCAGTGGCAGTAGTTATAACAAATCCTTTTTTGAGCCAAACCAACATTTACCATTTAGTGAGATTTAACATTATTGCTAAATCACTTAAAAATCATAAAAACAAAACTGCCCAAAATCAACAAAATTACATAATACAATTTAACTAATCTAAAAGTGGATCATCAAAATCATTTTGAGAGAGGCACGTAGTCCAAAGTGCTTTTGAGAGGCTCAGCATCTGCATTTTCTGCCACCACATTCTTCTTTCAACTCTTATCCACAATAATACCCACTACATCAGGCATTATGCCTGATTTTAAGCAACTAATAGCATAAAATTTTAGTGAGAAAGAAAATTGTTAGAATAGACGGAGATGGCCAAAAATATCTTATCATATCTCACAGTATCCTCTAGGATTAGTTTTCCTGTTTCCTTATTTAGTGACCATATTTCCTTATATTATCATAATTTTTTTATCTATTTAGGTAGGAGTATGATTACTATAAATAAGGCTTAGTGCTTTAGGTTTTATGAACACATCAATGCGTTGTAATACATCACATTAATATCAATTAAACGCACTTCTTTTTCTCCCTCTATACCCATAGCCTTTTTTATTCCACATATACATTAATATACCTTTGTATTTATAATAAATTCTTTGTCAATAAAACTTTCTGACTTTTGGTTGATTAGAATCAACTCTGGGGGTTTGATTTTAACAAAATCCTTTTATTATTTATTTCTTCTAGAGATGTTAACGCTATGCTTTGTGTTCATTTACTTTGTGATCTGTAATTTTAGGACAAGAAAAGGACACTTCGTATTATACATTGATCAAAATTACATGAGATATATAGGCAGAGCTGGCTAGTAGAGATCATAACCACCTTGATTATAAAACAAATACAAAGATAAGATAGGGAAAGGGAGAATCAAATCAGATCAGATATAAACAATCTGATATTCATCATAACTACCTAAATCTTCGAGAATCCTTATTTGAATTTAAAATAAAAGCACATACATGATCCTTTATCAGTGGCTCAGACCTTGTTTCTTTTATTGCAGATCTTTTATACAAGGCTAACTTGAATACTGGAAGTGTGCTGGAGTATGCACTTGCTTTCACTAGTGCTGCGTTGGATAAATATTGTAGTAAATGGAGTGCTGCACCCAAAACAGGCTTCATTGACATAACAATTTCTAAAGATTTCTATCGAATATACAGTGGTCTCCAAATTGTAAGGAGCAACCTTCCACATCCCACTTTCACTTTTCACACTGCTTAATAACTTGCTTGTGCTTTGAATGAGGAATTGACTCCGCATATGAAGTTCTTTACATGTCGAGTTTAATTATTTGTATCTCCATACACCTTTTAGCTCCATGTTTTGGTAGGTTAAATTGGCCCCTGTTTAATTCCCTGGGAGGGGGGGATGGGATGGAAACTGCCTCAAGCATAGAAACTAAAATTTAGCTTGAACCACTTTGTAACATCTTTGTTTAATACATTAATAAATTTCCTACTGTGGAATTACACACACACATGTATATATGATTAATGTGTGCTTTTGCTTGAGCTACATAGGGATACTTGGAAGAGTCTGCTCAAGTGCCATCAAATAGTCAAGAAAGGCTGGGAGATTCAATTGCTTGGGGAGGCTGCACTATTATTTATTTGCTTGGGCAGCAGCTGCATTTTGAGCTCTTCGACTTTTCGTATCAGATCCTCAATATCGCTGAAGTGGAGGCTGTATCTGTTATGCAAACACATAAGAACTCACAATTTGCTGTCCAGGTTTATTTTACTTCTTCGAATCACCCAAAAGAATACTTGCTAGGTTTACATAATCAGTGTCTATTAATAAAATTATTGCTTTCATTATTGTCCACACTTCACGCAAACATTATAGAATTGTTTTCCGTCTTGCTCAACTATTTATTCTTCTTTATTGCATTTCTAGAAAATTGTATGTTTTTTCAATTCACAAATACAATGATAAAGATTATATCAACTTCAGTTTCATCATGTTAAAACATATCAAATTTAATTATATGGATGTCCTATCAGATGTTTTAACAATATCCAAATGGTACATAGTTATGAAGAAGCTGCGACCTGATAGTGCAATTTAAATTCCAGGTCCTCGCGGCATAAGGCGCGATGGTTTTCTTTGTGTGCTGCTTAAATAGCATTTATTTTTCTTTTAACAGGGATGGGAAGCCTTATTGGAAGCAATGAAAAAAGCTAGGAGATTAAATAACCATGTATTCTCTATGCTTAAAGCACGTTGCCCGCTTGAAGAAAAGACAGCTTGTGCTATTAAGCAAAGTGGTGCTCCTATACATCGTATAAAATTTGATAACACAGTTTCAGCATTTGAAACACTGCCGCAGAAAGGTGCTTAAACGAGTAGTCTAGTTTTAGGCTTCCTGCAAATTCTGTGCCCTGTTCCCTGTACGTTGTACATGTAACTCTGTGTTGTTATATGTATATGTTTCATGAGCTGAGTTTCTATGCAGAGGTGGCTACATTTTTTAAAATATCGCTGTCAGAGTACCGCTGTAATGGAACTCAGTCAGTTGGCGGTTACTATCACTTGCTATTAGTTATAAGCTTGATGTATAAAAACTCTTTCTATAGTTAGAAATGAGAAATATATTGATCATAATATACAAGTACAATCATGAATAGATGATCAATATTGTTTTAATTAGTTTTCATCTTAATCATCGTTTTGAAGTAGAAATTTGAGATTTGCTTTGCTCACACTCTCATTTCTCATTTGATTAACTTTCATTATATCATATATAAATTATCACGATTAGAAGATAAGTATGCACGATTCTTAAGTTATTATGTCACAATTAACTAATATTTAGTCCTAACAATTCATGCATGTACGGTTATGACTCAAACTTATAGTTCTTATTTAAATAACTAATACTTTTCACATAATATACTCTCCTAAATACATGTCAGTGTAAGAAACGCAAAAATACGATAACAGTTATTAAGATTAAAAATAATTGGCAATTGAGATTACAACCTAAATATAAATACATCTTAGGAGGCTACTAACTTCATTATTATCATTCATTGCTAACTTTGTTGGCTTGTTTTTATCCTTAATTGGTTATTTGATTAATATAAATTGTAATTTCAGTGAACATTTAAAATAAAAATTTCAAAATGTTTTTTAATAAAAAAATTTGGAACAATATTATCACCAGTTTGGTTTTGCTTAATATTTTATGCGTCCATTTTTTATTTTTTTCTTTCATATAATTAAATTTGCTGTTTCTTTTTGAACATATGTTTGTGTAACTAGTTTAGGAACTAAGAAAAAACTAAAATATATAATTTTTTTTTTTATTTTCTCAAATTGTTAAATTCTTTTTAAAAGATTTTACTCTATAGTATATGATTTATTATACATTAATTATGCATTTAATTATAGTATATGATTTATTTAGTTCACACAAACATTAATTATACATTTAAGATAAAGGCAAAGTTTACAACCCAGACAGAATTTTAAACCGAAGTAATTTTAAACACTTAAATATAATACTTGATAGAGAAGTAGTCATATTTAAGACATTGACATTATGGCAAGATGTTAAATATGAGAATCTGTTCTGGTTGACAGTAATCATTTAATAGTGATTTTGTCATTTTATATGATTGACTAAGTTCTTTAATTACAAGGAATCAGTTCCGGATTCTGCATTCCTTAAAAGCCTGTTGTTTGTTGTGCTAATTAATATAGGTATAAATAAAAGGAACATTCATAATTATTGCATTCTCGTGCGCTCCTTAGACTTCAATTTAATTCACGCGCACCTTACACTCTCCAGCCTCTGGTATGGGCTGGGCCGGGCCGGGCCCAGTGGGTCGATGACGTACCTTTATAACTAGCTTATTATCTATATTTATTTATTATTAGAGTTTTCACTCTACCACGCTACACGGTATCTGCACTCTGCACACGCGCACTCGCAGAGAGAGACAAAGAGAGAGAGAGAAAGAGAGTTAAGTTGTGTGTTGTGTTGTGAGGCATGACATGACAGAGACAGAGACGCATTGCTTACTGTTTATAATTTCGTTAACTGTCATCATTCTGATACAAAGAGAAGAGAAGAGAGAATTTTCAGTTGTTTGAATTAGGAAGAAAGAAAAAAGGGAATGAATTTTGGGAGTTAATAGGAATCGTGATGGCGAAGAGGGAGCGAGTGAGAGGAGTGTCGGCGTCGGAATTGAAGGAGAGGTTGAGGGAATTGGTGAAGGCTATCGTCGACTCCGACGACTACACGGTGGAAGCCGCGGACGAAGCCATCGCCACCCTTTCGGCTCTCAAACATTTAAAGTCTCCAAACTCTTTGGACGACTTTCCCCTTCCTCCCGAATTTCGATGCCCCATTTCAACCCAATTGATGACCGATCCCGTTATCTTATCCACGGGCCAGGTTAGGTTATTCCCTCTTTTCAATTTCACTTTCGTTTTTTTTTTTTTTTTTTTTTTTTG
>Ga0099824_1000106_pt1 | contig 67139 bp, 32 predicted proteins | sample SiratrowhiteBW_FD_76837 | JGI IMG/M metagenome (GOLD analysis project Ga0099824, IMG submission 76837) | Root nodule microbial communities of legume samples collected from California, USA - Siratro white BW | ecosystem: Host-associated > Plants > Roots > Nodule | place: USA: California... | reverse complement strand
TGCACCCTTGGAGATTCAATATTCTCAAGTTATTTTCTCCACATTGCTTGGTAGACTCGGGTGATGCAATCCAAGGTTTGAGTAGCTGATCCTCGGATTCATTTGGGTGCATAACATTTTGTTAGCAATGGTAATAACTTCTTACACTTTCCAATTTCACATTGTGTTACTTTTCCTTTGGTGCCCTTCAGTTAGATAGGCTTCACATTCTGTTACATGGTTCAAATAAACACTTTTCATTCATCGAGTATTTTTTTAGTGTCCGCAACCCCTACAAGCTTTTGCTTATTTGTTTTAGTCCTAGAACATGGAGATGGTTGAAATTCTTTGTGGCAAATGCTTTAAAGTGATTTTGCTCATTTTGGGGCTACAAAATCTTTAATATGACTAGATATATCTGATTCTAGTTTCTCTGAAGATGTTGTATGATATCATTTCTCGACATGGTTAAAGTAGATGTGTTTGCACATGTTGAATTCTCTTAGAAAAATAATTAGAAAGGTGTGATAAGGCACTGTGGTTAAAAACAGATGCATCTTATTAAATATCATGCAGAAGTGCTTTTTTTTTTTTACTTTTATTGTGAATGACAATTTTTTTTAAAGTTTAAAGAGTTTTAACTAGGTGGCATTTACTGTGTAAATTGGCAGCATTGGCTTCATTTATATGATTGGCTTTTGTTTGTACTGTGGGAGCAAAGTTTCACCAGCTGGTTTGCATGTGACAAATGATTGCAATATAAATTAAAATGTGATTGTATTATTGATGATAAAAGCACTGATAATTGTTTTGAATGCACAGGCTGGTCAACTCAATTATGTAGTGGGGTCCCATGTTTGGGTAGAGGACCCTGAGTTAGCTTGGATAGATGGAGAAATCCAGGAATCTAACCAAGATGAGGTCACCATTATCTTTGAATCAGGCACCAGGGTGAGTCTCCTCAACCTATATTAAATCTGTATACATGTATCTGTAGCACAACCACAAAGTTCTCTCTCATGTACTACTAGATATATAATAGTTAGTATCATTCAAAATACTTGGATAAAACATAGTAGGATACGTTCCAAATAAGATTAGCAAAATTAGTTAATAAATAATAAAAAATAAAAAATATGTTAAATGAATTTACCTCATAGTTAATTTCGTGCTTGTTTTCTCCTCTTTTCCCTTTTTTCTCTTGGGGTAGTCTGACTTTGTTTCTATGTCAAAGTAAAAAAATAAAAAGTGCAATATCTAATTTAATAATAAGCTTAACGTAAAAGTTATATAATATACCTCATCAACAATCCATCCTTTTTTGGATAATTTTCAAATGTGGAACCATTACACCTGAAAAATAGCTTTGCAATTAAAAGCAAATTTGAAGTTGTTTAAAAGTTCAACTTTGATGACTTTCACTCGCTTTTTTAGCTTGGCTTCAAGTAGTTGCTTAAAAGAACCCATGCATGTACTGTATATAAAACAAAAAGAGATCCAAACATACTATGTGTTTCTTTATGGTTCTGAATTTGCTCATTCATAACTAACAAACATACTATGTCATGAGAAGCTGTATGGCATTTCTTATTTCTTCTCCACATATTGGTTTGTAATTGATGATCCAAACATCAATCAAATTTCAGCATATTAACCAAAATATAAGAAACATGTTCTCTTTCCAGTATATGTAGTTCATTTCTCCAATGCTTTGTACATTTTGAGGCAATTTTGGGTGTGTGATGCATTATTATATTGGTGAAAAGGAATATTACGGTATGTGGTAGAGTTTTTTCCTTCACAGTGCATCTGATATTACCATCATGGGTACTTCTTTAGCAAGGAATTCTGTAGTTTAGCTTAAATCTTGTCAAGAAGTTTGTTTGCAAGATTCTCCATTATACTTAGAGTTAAACCAAATTCACTTACACAATGAGATTATTAAACTGTTAAAAGTAATCAACACCATGTGCATCTCCATTGTAGGTTGTGAGCAAATCAACTAACATGTATCCCAAAGATCCGGAATTCCCACCTAATGGTGTGGAAGATATGACAAGACTGGCATATCTGCATGAACCAGGAGTTCTTCAGAATTTGCAAATTCGATATTCCGGAAATGAAATTTATGTAAGATGTCAAATTTGTCTTGTGCAATGAAATTTCATATTCCGGATGTGCTTTACTTTGCTTTTACAGTCACTGCAACGAAGCTTTAACTTTTGGTGATGGTGTTTGTAGACATACACGGGAAATATATTGATAGCTGTGAACCCTTTTCAAAGGTTACCTCATTTGAGTGAAACTAGTACCATGGCAAAGTATAAAGGTGCGGCTTTTGGTGAGCAGAGCCCGCATCCTTTTGCAATTGCAAGTTCTGCATATAGGTACCTTGTTGCTGCTCTCAGTTTTTTGAGGCTTTAACATGTTTCTACTGTTTAAGGATGATGACAGGTCTAGATAATTAAGAAACGAATAAATTTGTTGCATGAAGCGTATACCATTCAATAGTATCAAAGGTTCATAGAAATTGCAAATGATATAAACTAATGAACTTGCATTCACTAACCAAGATAAATATGAACAGCAAAATGATAAACGAAGAAAGAAGCCAATCTATTTTGGTTAGTGGAGAAAGTGGAGCTGGCAAAACAGAGAGCACAAAGATGCTTATGCATTATCTTGCTTTTTTGGGAGGGAGAGCGGCAACTGAAGGACGGTCTGTGGAGCAACAAGTTCTCGAGGTAAGAAACTAAATTCTGATAATATTTATGCTTTTTAGTTTCTTATCTCGCTCATAGTACAATGATTGTAAGTTTTGTGATACTTTCTAGAGAAATATAATCTTGGATGTTATTACTTATTTTGCATGTTATTAACACTTGTGCAGTCCAATCCAGTTTTAGAAGCATTTGGCAATGCAAAGACGGTTAGGAATAATAATTCGAGGTACTAAATGTGTTGTCCAGTAACATTTTTTTTTTCCTTTGCAATTTCTTCTGCAGCCTCTTTCCTAAATTTTTTTAAAGTCTGTCCTAAGCTTACATAGTATAATTTCAGTCGTTTTGGTAAGTTTGTGGAGATTCAGTTTGATCAAAAGGGGAGAATTTCAGGAGCTGCTATCAGAACATATTTGCTGGAACGATCTCGTGTTTGTCAAGTTTCTGATCCTGAGAGAAACTATCATTGCTTTTATATGCTTTGTGCTGCACCAAAAGAGGTACTTGATGATTCTTCCTTTTGGATAATAAATTTTGGTCTGTAAAATTTAAGATCTAATTCCATGATATGCAAAAATTTGCTTAAGAACATCAAGATCTTCCAAAAAAATAATCATGAGCAATGATCCATCGTGGCTTTGATGTCTCTAGCCATTGAATAAAGTCAGCTTTATGGTTAGGGTTTTGCAGACGCATAAGCCTCCAGATTTGGAATTCATATATTAACTTGAAGGATAATTTCTGAATGTAATTACTTGATGATAAAATGTGCAAAGGTACGCATTACATAGACAAGACAGTATAAATTGTTTACTAATGTAAGACTACATAGGGTAACAAACAGTGTGACTTGATTTCTCCTAATTACAGTAGTAATTAGTTGGGGAATTTCTCAATGCTATGGATAAATGAAGTGCTCTTGTTTTTAAGAGATAGGGGAGGAGAGTAGAGTGGGGTTGCTTCTTATGTGTAAAATACAGTCAGCAATTTTGGAGTTGGAATAGAGAATGTGATAAAATGGTTCATGGTTGTTTTTGTACAATAATGACAAAGAGGATTAAATTTTATGAACTCAAACTATCCAATTCCCTCATCACTATCTTGATCCAAGGATCTTACAGGATTCATGGTTTTATTACAAAAGTTCATGATCATTCTCTATATGGATATGAGCTTCAAAAGTTGGGTTTTGAATTTAGCTTGTTAGTTGATCTTGTTTGATGTGAATTTGTTTTTATTTGAGCTTTCCCATTTTTAGGATGTTGATAAATACAAATTGGGAGATCCAAGAAAATTCCATTACCTTAATCAATCAAATTGCATTGAGTTGGATGGGCTGGATGATTCTAAGGAGTATCATGCAACTAAGAGAGCTATGGAGGTTGTTGGGATCAGCGCAGATGAGCAGGTACCCCTCAGTAACATTCCCATTGGAGAGTGTGTGTATGTTTCTTCTTTTTTTTCTTTTTATTGTTTTCATTAGAAAAATTTGCCATCCCTCTTCTCAGGATGCTATATTTCGAATAGTAGCCGCAGTACTTCATTTAGGAAACATTGAGTTTGTTAAGGGGGCGGAAGAGGAGTTGGATTCCTCTCAGCCGAAGGATGAACAATCCTTTTACCACCTAAAAACCGCAGCAGAGCTTTTGATGTAAGTGAAGTCGTCAATTTATTTGTTGTTTCTTATAAAGATTAATCTTCAAGGCTATTGCATCTACGATTATTTGTTTGTTGAAGGTGTGATGAGAAGTCCCTCGAAGACTCTTTCTGCAAACGTGTTATGGTGACTCGTGGTGACACCATAACAAAATCACTTGATCCAAATTCTGCAGCTCTCAGCAGAGATGCATTGGCTAAAATAGTTTACTCAAGGCTTTTTGACTGGTATATCTGTGATGTTCAAGATGTTTACAGTCCTTATGAAAGCTCATTTCAATATGTATGAGTTTCTGTAATTCGATTTGTGCAAAACATCTGGTGATGCAGGATTGTGTGCAAGATAAACAACACTATTGGGCAAGATCCAGATTCAAATAAATTGATTGGAGTTCTTGATATATATGGATTTGAGAGTTTCAAAACCAACAGGTGCTTAGCCATTTCCCCTTTTTTTGCCCAGGGGTTTACATGAAATGGGATTATTAACTATAGGAACTTATGTGCTTTGTGTCTGTGAATTATGATACAGAAGATCATAAAGCCATAAATTTTTTATTTTATGCATTAGGGGACAATATTCTTGGCTATGGATTTGTTCTTCTTTGGCTGCCATAGACTTTGATTTGCTAGATGGACATAGGATATATGGTTCAAAAAAACACTGAAGAGATAATGGGAAAATAATTAATGTAGCATGGCTTTAACTAAAGTTGATGTAAAGAAGATAAAAACAGTGTATAAAAACTGGCTATTCACTTAAAGCTTTAGTTATGTGTTGATAGTCATGTTATGTATATCTCTATTGTCAGTGTGACTGTCACCAATGCTGAATTATTGTGTTTGTTATATTAGACTTTGTAATTAGTGACTATCATGTAATTTTTTGGATTGACCTTTTTATGTGCCTGTGTTACTAACTTTTGGAACTCTCCTATCTAATGGTCACGCCCAGCTTTGAGCAATTTTGTATCAATTTGACAAATGAGAAATTACAGCAACATTTCAACCAGGTTAGTTTCTTTTATATTCTCTATCTTATTGGAATTCATTTTCTGCTAAACAATTTCTGTAGACTCAATTAACATTTCATTATGCAGCATGTCTTCAAAATGGAGCAAGAGGAATATACAAAGGAAGAGATTGATTGGAGTTATATTGAATTCGTTGATAATCAAGATGTTCTTGATCTCATAGAGAAGGTGTAATTCACACTTTCATCCATTTTTCAATTTTAGGAAAGTTCTATCAGTTTGCCATCTCATTCTTCTTTACATGTATTTTCATTCACATTTCGATGGTTTCACCATTTATACATAAGACAATATTAGTGATGATAATACATGTATTGTATAAAATTTTCATGATGCTTGTTTTCTAAAACTTGCCATTCAAATCAAAACTTATCAGCAACTTAAATTTGTTTAGAATAGTGAATAGCCATTATTCTATTGATGTTACAATTAAGTAGACTTTCTTATAATATGATGAAGTAAATTTCTTTTATCTTGCAAGGATGTGCACTGATTGCTTGTGGATATAACTTCATATGTTTTTGACCTTTACTGAGATATACTTGTTTGTTTGGATTTTACACTTTCTAATTGATGTATCCTATAACTTCAGAAACCTGGTGGTGTTATTGCTCTCCTGGATGAGGCCTGGTATGTATTTAATGACTGAATGGTTCAAATACCTGTATATTTAGCTATGGAATGGCTAATCATATTCGTTTTTGCATAAATATACATATACATTTATTATGTAATGATATCTGCATGTGCATATCCTTTGAGATTGTGAGGTTGTCCTGCTTATTCTTTGTAGTATGTTTCCAAGATCAACGCATGAAACATTTGCTGAAAAGCTATACCAAACCTTTAAAGACAACAAACGCTTCAGCAAGCCAAAGTTGTCTCGCACTGACTTCACCATTAACCACTATGCCGGTGATGTAAGTGAAGTACATTTTGGTCTACATAGTTACTCACCATTAAAGACAGAAAAAAAAAGGCTTAATATATGATGGTTTTCAATTTCAGGTCACTTATCAAACTGACTTGTTCCTTGATAAAAATAAAGACTACGTTGTTCCGGAGCATGCTGCTCTACTCAGTGCTTCGAAGTGCCCCTTTGTTTCAGGGTTGTTTCCACCTTTACCCGAGGAAACTACAAAATCAACAAAGTTCTCTTCTATAGCCACTCAGTTTAAGGTCTGTTTTGTTTTGCCAAGCCTATAATCCAAATTATCTGCCTTTTATTTATTGGTATTATTCTTGATGCATGTTTAACGAAGCTACAACTTCAATCTTTGGTTGAAACACTAAACGCTACCGAGCCTCACTATATTCGTTGTGTAAAGCCAAATAATCTTCTGAAGCCAGGGATATTCGAGAACAACAATGTTTTGCAGCAGCTTCGATGTGGAGTAAGTTCAATGCCATTTTGGCTGTGTTCTCTTGTCTAAACATAAGTGTTCTGGCCAAGTGACTTGAGACTTTGTGGATGCAATTCACAGGGAGTAATGGAGGCAATTCGGATAAGTTGTGCTGGATATCCCACTAGAAAGAACTTTGATGAATTTGTTCAGCGGTTTACCATCCTGGAACCTTCGGTTCTGAAAGCATGGTATTTTCATCCCTTTCCATTTTCTGTTTTGCCTTTTCCAGTCATCTTATATGAATCTGATTGTGGAGCATTTGAAACCGAATAACAATAACCATATATTCGCAGCCCTGATGAGATGACTGCTTGCAAGAGGCTTCTAGATAGAGCGAACCTTAAAGACTATCAGGTGCCAATTTACATTGCTTGCTGGTTACATGGATAATAGTTAATGCTACCTTGCTTCCAACACATGTTACAATAACATGGATTGGAATTTAAATGTTTTTGGAGACTTTCTTTTTTCCTTTTCCATGGTTTATGTAACACCATGGAGAAAATAGGAGTTGTTCCAGCTAGTACAAACAAAGTTAACTGCTATTGCATCCATGTGCTTGTGTGATTGCTGGATTTAAGATCTTAGCACAAAAGGAAAGAAAATAAAACTCTTTCTGACTGAACTATTCCCATTGCAGATTGGAAAGACAAAAGTGTTTCTGAGGGCAGGTCAAATGGCAGAACTAGATGCATGTCGTGCTGAGGTCCTGGGAAGGTCTGCAAGTGTTATTCAGAGAAAAGTCCGCACGTTTCTCTGTCGGAAACACTACATTTTATTGCAGTTGTCTGCCATAGAACTTCAAAGGGTTGCGAAAGGTGTCATTTATATGAATCCTTTAGGGCTGTTTGCAGTGTTTTACTATGCAATCAGTGAAAGACTATGACGTGTTGATTGTGCATTTCTTTGCTCTGAATTTAATGTAGGACAACTTGCACGACATCAGTATGAATGCATGAGGAGAGAAGCTGCTTCTATTAAAATTCAGAAAGACTTTCGCATGCATACTTCCAGAAATGCTTATAAAACTACATATGCCTCAGCTATTTGTATTCAAACTGGTATGCGAGGGATGGCTGCTAGAAATGATCTTAGATTCAGGAGACGGACACAAGCTGCAATTGTTATTCAGGTAGGATAGTGGAGCGTTTTCTTCTTAGTTAAAGAGGACTACTATCTGAAACATTACCTTTGTTTTCTCTCAATCATGGTATTATTAAGATGCAAACTTTTTACCCTCCACTAGCACCATAATGGAAGGAACTTTGTTTACTGGACTCCCCATCATATATTGATTCCTAATTTTGAGAAATTCAGTTTCTCTGTTAACTAGAAGTTCAGCAGAAATTTGTGCCTTTTACTTATCCTTTCTTTGTGTAATATGTTTTTAATATTTTATAATGAACTAACAAGCCTGAGGTTAAAGCATTGAAAAGTGTTAGAGCAATTTTTTTTCTCAATAATAATCATATATTCATACTGTATGATATTTGGTGAGTTATACATAAAACATGATTAATTTATTGTGTTTTCTTTTTCTTATCATAGGGTCGATACAGATGTCATTCGACTCGTACTTATTTCCTGAAGCTAAAGAAAGCAGCAATTTTTGCACAGTGTTCCTGGAGGAGAACAATGGCACGGAGAGAACTTCGAAAGCTTAAAATGGTGCTCCCTCTTCCCTCTTGATTACTTTACTTGATTCTTCAAACATTAGCGAACTGCAAGTGTTTTCCATTTTAAAAGTAACTGCCATTCTTAAACATTTTGATTATCTTTTTTGAGAAATTGATCAGTTTTGTTACCATGAATTTCTTTAAATCACTATTGTCTACTATTATATGCTGCTTTTCTCTTAGAATATATAATTTTGTAAGAAGTCAGTGCTATTAGAGATAAGGTAAATATAAAGCACTCACAACACTGCAACTTTCAAATTCCTCATTCTCTCTTACTTTCCTCTCTATGCAGTAAACCAGTTAGCACCAACTTTTTTAACTATGTATCTATGGGAAATGATTTTATTGTTTGGAAAGTGTTATTTTCTCCCTTTCGATATAAAAATGTAGTGTTATATCTACTTTACATGTGTATAAGATTGCTACAACGGTTTTGTATATGAATGTCTGTTATTTCTTTAAATAATTGAAAAAGATCTAAATTTTAATATACTGCAGGCTGCGAAGGAAGCAAAGGTGCTTGAAGAGGCAAAAAATAATCTGGAAAAGCAAGTCAAAGAATTAACTTCATGCCTAGAAGAAGAAAAGGCAATGAGGGTAAGTTATTTACAGTAAATGAAAATGTAGAAGCATGAAAAAGTTTCTTCATGCCTACTATTGCTAACTTGGTTATTTTACCTATAAAGTACTGTTTTAATTGTGTTATTTCACCAACATTCTAAATGTTTCGGTTCATTGTGATATTGAGGAAGCCAAGACACGGGAAAATGAAAAACTACAGCATGCTTTGCAAGAGATTAAGGAAGCCAAGGAAAAGGAAACTGAAAAACTGCAAGAGATGGAGCTTCAGTTCCAAGAATTTAAGGAAGCTAAGATACAGGAAACTGAAAAACTAGAACTTGCTTTGAAAGAGATGGAGCTTCAGTTCCAAGAAACTAAGGCAGCGCTCATTCAGGAACAAGAAGCTGCCAAGAAAGTAGCTGAGCAAACTCCAAGTAGACAGGAGAATTCTGTTAATGATGTTGACAATGAATTGATCAGCAAGCTTACAGCAGAAAATGATCAACTCAAGGTAAGCATTGCATAAAAAGTATTTGATAAATTTATGCAGCGAGGTGTGTCATAGTATCCAGAGTTATATTCTATATTCTTTACAGGAACGGGTTAATTCTTTGGAAAAGAAAACTCTACAGGAGATACCTGTTAATCTTAGTGAGAATGAGGTGATCAATAAACTTACTTCAGAAAATGAACAACTTAAGGTATAAATTAAATAATAAGTGTTTGAAATTTATACAATGTCATTGTTATTGTTATTGTTATCATTATCATTATTTTTTCTGCTTTACAGGAACGGATTAATTCATTGGAAAAGAAAACTGTACAGGATTTTCCAGCTAACGTTACTGACAATGAGGTGATCAATAAACTTACTTCAGAAAATGAACATCTTAAGGTATAAATTGTGGTACCAATACAGTTGGGATGCAAACAACATAGTGATGCCCTAGCACTCTCATTTCTATTAAAAAAAAGAGTGTTTGAAATTTACGTTATATCATCATGGTTATTGTTATTTTTTATGTTTCACAGCAAAGGATTAATTCATTGGAAAAGAAAACAGTACAGGAGCTTCCTGTTAATGGTACTGAAAATGAGTTGATCAATAAGCTTGTCTCAGAAAATGAAAATCTAAAGGTATAAATTAAATAATAAATGCTTTTGTGTTCTGGTTTTTTTATGCTTTAGTGGAACTGGCTAATTCATTGGAAATGAAAACTGTACAGGATTCTCCTCTTAATGCTACCGACAATGAGTTGATTAGTAAACTTAAGACAGAAAATGAACAGCTTAAGGTATAAATTACATAAGAAATGTTTTGATAGTTATGTTTTAAGGTTGTCATAATATCGAGAAATAACTCCTGAGGCATTGCAGGGTCAAATTAATTCATTGGAAATAAAAATTGATGAAACAGAGAGGAAATATGAAGAAAGTAACAGGATTAGTGAGGAGCGCATGAATCAAATTATAGAGACAGAATCAAAGATGATTGAGATAAAGACAAATATGCAGAGGTTAGTATTTGGTCTTTGTTTTTGCAGATATGCATTATAAGGAATATTAGATTCTCTCCTTGGTGTGATATGTTGCTTACTTATGTGCTAGACTTGAAGAAAAAGTATCTGATATGGAAACTGAGAATCAAGTTTTGCGGCAGCAAACCTTGTTGAGTTCATCATCATCCAGAAGAATGTCAGGAAAGTTTTCACCTGCTACAGTTCCGGTAAATACAAGATCATTGCTTACTAAGTGATGTTGTGGTACTCTTAGTAGTCTATATACATTCCCCATCATTTACTTTTAATTGATATTTTTTAAATTATCCTCAATCAAATCATTTTTGTTTAATGCTGGTCCTAACTCCTATGTAATTGTATTCTTAGTTGTCTATACGAGCCTTGAGGATAATTTGGACAATTTCAATTAAACCAAGTTAATGAGTATTATGAATTAATAATTCTTTGTTGCAACAGTCACTGACTATTATCCTTGTTTACCCTTACTGGAGATTATATTAATGTCTTTTTCTGCTCTTGCTACTGCAGCCTGCGGAAAATGGTCATCAGGTAATCAGGGGCTTACATTTGAAATCCCTTTTACTTTTGTTGTAATTTATGCATTTTCTTTGTATCAAGAAAGAAAAGTTTTCCACCTACCCTTTTATGAAGGTTTTGAAGAAAAGTTTATTTTCTATAGGCACAGCAGAGTTCAATTCCAGCAAAAACATTTGGTTCAGAGGATAGTAAAGTAAGGAGATCTCTTATGGAGAGACATCAAGTATGCTAGTGTAGAATAATTGTTTTTTAATAATACATTTAATTTATACTTTTATGTTCTTTTGTAGAATTTATTCAGATTGTCTTTTTGTTTTGATTTCCCTGTGTATAGGAGAGTATAGATATTCTTTTCAAATGTGTGACAAAAGATCTTGGGTTCTCTGAAGGAAAACCTGTTGCAGCATTTACCCTTTATAATTGTCTGCTACATTGGAAATCTTTTGAAGCAGAAAAAACAAGCATATTTGATCGTCTTATTCAGATTATTGGTTCTGAAATAGAGGTAAATGTCTATTTACTCAAACTATTCTATCAATAGGTGAACTATAAATGGTTTAGAGATTGTAGTAGAGTCAATAGGTGAAATGTTGATTCTTGTATCTCATTCCTAAAAACATCCAGTTCTCATCATTTAAGGCTTCTTGTATTGGTATAGAGATTTTAATCGAGTCAACATGTGAAATAAAACTTTGATGTTGAATAAACACAAATTGAGATGTGAGATACCTGACATAGGATCTTTTTCTCTCTTTCTCAAGGAAATTGGTAAATAATCAAGGTTAGATAAAAGGAATAAATAACAATCATTTTCTGTCTTTTACTTTGCAAAAATTGAAAACAATGTAGCATTTCCATAATAATAATTACAAACATATCGGACAAAAATTAAAAACATATCAAAAAGAGTGGCATTTTTGTGTGCTTGGTGTTCTTTAGTGTCACATATAAACTGCACTCCAATATTTGAGGTAGGCACCCTTCTTTGACATATGTCTGCCAAACCAAGCAAGTCTATCAAAATAGGCAATTATCAAGATGAGTTGTAAGCTTGATACCATGTCAGATTTCATTTTAAAATTGATTACCACTAAGTGAAGTTGTCCAATAGATATATAACCCACCTTCAAAAATTGGGGCAAGCGATGTGGAACTTCCCAACATTTAGCACTACCATTTTGTTGAAAAAAAAGTGTATGTGTAGTTTAGATAAGGGAGATTATTTTAATGTAGTCTCACATGATATTCAACTTGACATATTTGCAGGATCCAGACAAAAATGATTGTATGGCTTATTGGCTATCCAACACATCTTCTTTGTTTTTCCATCTTCATAGATGTCTAAGAGTACCTACAGCACGGAAACCACCCACTCCGACATCATTTTTTGGGAGGATGACCCAGGTATGAAGTTCTTTTATTGCTATCCAAGTTAACAACCCAAGGTCTTGAGCATAAGGTCCATATTGGGTCATAATGCAAATCAATATTCTACTTGCATATGATGGTTTAGCTGCTATATATATATTATACGCTGCTATGAAATTAATTAGACTTCCAAATGTATAACCAATAATGAAGGTTGTCAATAGGATGTTTTTGTCTCCTTGTTGCCTACAACATGCTATATGAGTACACTTTGCTTTGTAGCATGTCAGTGTCTAAAGTTCATTGTTAATGAAGGAGAAATAAAATGAAAGGGAAAATATGTAAGAATTTGTACCCAAAATCAATAAAATTTATTATATTTCTATTATACACCTTGGTCTAGGCCATAATATATTCATTTTTTGGCCTGGCTTTTGTCTCAAATAAGAGGGAAAAAAAAAGGTTATGTTTGTGCTATAGTAGCATCCATATACATTATTCTTTTCATTTTAAATAGACAGCTATAAATAATGGTATTTTACTCATTAAACTCACTATATGGAATTTGATGTTGTTTCTCAGGGTTTCCGCTCATCTAATAGTCTTTCCAGCAGTGCTTTTGATGTAGTGCATCAGGTTGATGCCAAGTATCCAGCTTTGCTTTTCAAGCAACAGCTTGCAGCTTACGTGGAAAAGATATATGGAATCGTTCGAGAAAATATTAAGACAGATTTGACACCTCTGCTTTCTTCTTGCATTAAGGTATGAAGGTTGTGTACTTTGTTATGGAATATGTCTTGGTATTCACATGCATGTGGTGCCTGTGTGCAGCAAAAAGATTACTTTCTTTTATTCTCTCCAAGAAGTACTTAAAGAGAAGTTTATCTACAACTAGTGTCAATTTCACTATGCTTATTCCACTTATGTATGATAATATATGACTTCAGGCTGATAGAGCATCAAATGAAAACAGCCAACAATCTGGTTCTTGGCTCAGCATTGTGGAATGCCTCAATAAATATCTCAAGATTATGAAAGAAAACTATGTATGTGAAGGTTTGATAGTAAATTGGTATCTTTACAGCCCTTGTCTTCCAAGTCCATTTTAATGTTATAGAGCAAACTGATTTTATGTTTTGCCCCAGGTGCCTACTGTTCTAGTTCAGAAGCTATTTAATCAAATTTTTCAATACATCAATGTGGAGCTCTTTAATAGGTAAACATGTCTTGTTTCATTCAACCCTTTTACAGTAATGGACTAATTATAGGCATTGCATCTGAGTTGACTTGTGAATTGGGAATGCTATGTTCTCCAGCATTCTTTTGCAGGGAGAATGCTGCACATTCAAACATGGAGAATATATAAAATCAGGGTTGGCTGAACTAGAACTGTGGTGTACTGAAGCAACGGAGGAGGTACACTGTATCCACCCTTTCATAACTTTCCTATGCACACTGAAGTCACATGCATTGTTTTTTCAGTGATTTTTAAGAGTGTGTTCACTCTAATTCTTATGAAGCTAGTAACTATCTCTGTTGCAGTACATTGGCTCATCTTGGGATGAACTCAAACATGCAACACAAGCAGTTAGATTCTTGGTATGCCTATGACCTCTTCTTTGATGTGAACACTTTTGCATTGTAAAAAGACTTTCTACGTTGGATAAAATTAACCCAGTTGATTAACATGTTACTCTAGACTTTCTTTACCATTCAGAAATTAGTAAGATGGCATGTGAAAGGGACACTGCCTTACTTGTTTTGATATTATGACTGCAAACATACATGAGAATTTTCCTAAATCTTCAAACACTCTTTCCTCTCCCTCGTTTTAATTTTTTCATGAACCATATTTCCAGGTTGCAGAACAGAAAGATGAGCTAACTTATGATGACCTTACGAATGAACTATGCCCTGTAAGTGTTTTCATCTTATATGAGTGATTGATAACACGTGTAAGTTAAAACTATGAATACATGATCTTGTTAGTAAAATAACTATGAACACCAAACACTGAATATCCATACTTTAACTTATTACAAAGCTATCAGACATCTGCAACTTTAACCTTGACTAAATCTTTTCTATATGAGCAAAAAATGGAAAAGATTTTTTGAAGTAAGCTTGTCTTTCTATCAACACTTTGCATTACTGATTAAGAGGTGCACTTCAGCTTATTATAGTATCCTTATTAGTTATCACACCAACAACCCTCTTGCCATATCTCACTAAGTGGGATCAGCAACATGAATAAGACACATTGTATTCATACAAGTATAATATAGATTTAATATGGTTCTTACTTCTTGATTCCTGCAAATATGGCAAATTTATGTTTTAGTCATTCAATTTTTTGTATTGATTTGGTTTTTATAATTATAAGTTTTGAAAAGGGTACCTGTCACCATATATTGATGCGGCATGAATTTAAAACATGGTATGTCATGTGCCATTTCATTGATGTGACATGTCAGATATCAGTAAGTGATAACTATAATCACTTTAAAAAATAGTATGGAGATCAAAACCAACAAAAAGTTTTGAAATGATTAAAACTAAATTTTACTATATTGAAAACAACTAAAAACTTTTATAAACCTGTAATATACATAACAACAAGGTGCAATGTTTCTGTCACTCTAACATCTATATATATGTGTGTGTGCTGAATTTAGGTCCTGAGTGCTCAACAACTTTATAGAATATGCACACTCTACTCTAATGATGATGATGACAAAAAACAAAGTGTATCAACAGATGTAAGTTGCATCTATCTATCTATCCACATTTTTTCCTCCCAGCCAGTACTTTGTCCTATGAATATTAACTTTTGTAATAACTGCTATGTATCTGTATAGGTCACTACTAGATTGAAGCTTCTAATGACAGATGATGAAGATGAAGATAGTAAAACCTACTTGTTGGAGGACAACACAAGGTAAACTCACACATACACATTAGGATCAGTTACAAGAAAATTCATGTTAATTCAAACTGCACTCTTCACCTTTCACTGTTTCCAAACTGCAGTCATCCTATTATAGTTGAAGAGATCCCTGCTTCTTCTCAAGACAAGAGCACTCCAAAAGTAAAACCTCCTGCAGAACTTCTTGAGAATGCAAACTTCCAATTTCTGCATGACTATTGCTAGTGATGCAGCTTAGCTTTTGAGGTTCAAAATGTGTTCTCTGATTCAACATCATGTTGTAAATCCACCCCTTCTCACCCTGGCCCCTCCCTTTTTTTTCTTGTGTTTTGTGAGCATCCATTTGTATTGGTTGTGTTAGCAAAAAGGCATGGTAGGTTTCATAACATGTGTTCACATTTTCTTTTCAGCTCTTTTGTTATTAGATTATGTGGATGTTCACATGGGGCACAAATCTTTGTATTAGTGTGAAGAAAGAAAAGTAACCATTTGTAAAATGCTAGGAGTTGATCACTTAGATTTTGTTCTTCTGCCCTCAAATTTAACGTTGTAGAAAGCATTATATTACCATCAAATGATATTATTGGCCATTTACGTAAGAGCACCATTCTTTGTAAGTCTGTTAGACTAAGTTTGTTTTTTTTTTTGTTAATTTTAGATCTATTGTGTCAACTTTTACTCCATATAGTTATTGTCATGGCTCTGTGGTTATTCTCACAACTACACACTTCCAAAAAGGGTTTAATTAAGTTTTAGGAGTTTCTATTAAAAAATTTTGTTTTTATTAAGTATTTAAAATATTTTTTTTTTTTTTTTTAAATACCTTACCATTTTTTTGTCATCAAAATAGATGACATAGTCGTTTCTTTCGTCTTTATATTTTCAACTTATTTCCTTAATTTCCTCTATGTTATCGGTTAACTCATTTTTTAAGAAGAAAAGAGATGCGTAAGTATTTTTTTTAATTAAATTAAGCATAGAATTATTATATGAAATTTATTTTTAAAAAAAAAACAAGAACAGGGTGATAGGGACTATACCAAATCTATAAATAATAATAATAATAATTATAAAAACAAATTTTCAATCCATCCTATAAAAAAATAAAAAAGGAAAACATAAAATATAACAAACTAAAAAAAAGTAAAAAGAAATATCATTTCAACACAAACAACATAGAAGTAAATAAAAACAATTTCAATAACCATAGACAAATTGAAAATATCCTAATTTACAAGATTTTTATAACTTAATTATGCCTAAAAAATGTAATTTTGTAATCATGCATAAATAAATTTTTAATTATTATTATTCAAATTAATTATGTCGTCTCAAACATACTTTTCAAGTAATTAAAATTCCAAATTTTATGGCTTATTTTTTATATTAAATTCTAATGAAGGATATTTTAGATGAAAAAATTATTTTTAAATGCATTTAATTAACTTAAACTATATTATCTAACTTTTTTTAGGAAATATTAAGTAACTTTTTAATTATTGTAAAAATTACTTAATTTTATTTATGTTTTAGATAGGAGAAGTATACCTATGAGAATACTTGATCATTGACCAAAACGCTTCCTAAAATCTCACAACTTATTATTTATTTATTTATTTATTATGCCGAAATTTAAATTTATAAAAGGAAAAGTCGGAGGTTTGGATGAATAAATAGTATTTTGTTGGTGCCGAAAGAATTCGCAGTTTTGATAGATTTCTATATATATGGTTTTTACTTTGTGCACCTTTTTTTTATTTCTTTATATATTTTTATTTCTTTATGTATCTAATAGTGTTACAAGTTCAATATTAAACTTATTTTTTCCTTACACCATCTTGATTGTGCGTGATTCTTGTTCTTTTAGAATTTAAGTTTAGGATTTAGGTTTGTAGTTTATCTTCTCTTATTCTAACAAGTATTCCACCATGCATCCACCAATATATAATAGGTAGTCATTTTCATAGTTTAATTTTGTGTAATTTTTGTTTCTAAATTTATCGTGGTAGATTTTAGATCAAGTGATCCTTCAATTTCTAGATTCGTTCGATTGACCAATTTGAAAGTTTAAAAATAGATTTTATGTTTAGAATGGAACAATTTAGAAATATTTCATCAATTACATAAATCAGAAAAGCCTTCTTGGAATGACTATTTCAAAAGTTTATATAATCATTAGATTTAGTAATTTATAATTGATAAGTACAACAAAAATGTTTTAACAAACAATAAAAATGTTTTAACAAAGTTTTATTTTTCATTACCCTAAGCCATTTACGTAAGTTTATAGTTTCTACAGGTAAACTATTTGTTGAGGACATAAATATTCTTTTTAACCCCAAGAAAAATTAACTTTGGGTGGAGATTTGTATCTTTTGGTATCTAAGAGAGCTTTCAAAACCGCACGCTAACATATTTGAGTTTCGCTAAAATCTCGTAAAATACCATTGAAGTTTCAGAACTTCCATACAATAACATGCATTTTAGAATTTTTTAAATTATCATAGATTTTGTTCCGGTACATTCAATATTTTTATATCACTTAGGAGTTTAGACTAAGGTCACTTTAAATACATTTTTCTTTCCTAATCTTCAGATACGCCTTTTAACAACAAAAGCGTGAGTCCGTGACGGAGCAGGCTCCAAAGTAGACAATACCTCGAAGTGGTGATTGACCCTAACGATGTTATCTCAACGAACTTGAGGTTGGAATATTGGCACCGTCTATAAAAATCTCTTCCCTTAGCTGTTGACTCGGGGGTTTGTTCCGGCACACTCAATAGTCTCACATCGCTTAGGAGTCAAGACGGACAATACGTCGAACGCGGTGATTGACCCTAACGATGTCATCCCAATAAACTTGAGGTCAGAACAGATTTCAAAATCTTCCTAAACTATCATAGATTTCAAACTGTTAATATTAATTTTTTTTATTCATTATCATTTACATCTATTTTATTTATTTATCCATGTTTGGTGAAGTTCTTTTCAAAATAAATAAAACAAATAAATGAATATAGCACTAATCAATTGATAAATTATATATATATATAGATATATAATTATTACTAAATTTAATTTTATACCAAAATATATCAAGTATACACATTTAAATTCAAATTCAAATACAAAATATAAGTTAAAACAAACTAACATAAGGAGTAGGAAAATAATATTTTTACTAAGTATTACAATGAGAACCTAACATATAGATTTCAAATCATAAATGGTACAAATCATTTTCACATTATATTATATTCTTTAACTATAACATATATTCATTTTCATGTTCAAAATTTATTATATTAGTATTTTATTTCCTTTATCATAAACCTATAATATAAATATCTATTATAATTATAAATGTAAAATGTGAATAATAAATTAAAGTATTTAACTTTTTTAAATATTAGTAGGTTATCAATTGAACATAGTCAACTCAAGAGACAATTAACTTTGATAATTATGAGTAGAAAAGTTCCTGATTGTCTGTGGCATCCTTCAAATCATTTGTCTTGTCATTATTATTATATTGTATTCATCCAATTGTGATAATGTAATGACATTGTTAGAACACCATCTATCATAAAAAAAATATAAAATACATACACGTTTTAAAGTACACAAACAATATATTTGTTACTCATATTAATAGAGCCAAAGCATAATTTTGAAACAATTATCAACATTATTGTAGTGCGAACAACATTTCCAACCTTATGGCAATCCAAAGTAAACAACACCAAATTGCTACATAAGAGAATGCATGTTCAATAGCTTGATTTTGCTTTCTATAAAGCTTTGTTTGGTCGAGGGAGTGGATTTGGGAAAGTGGATTTGAATAAATTTGAGTGGATTGTGTCTGGATGATAAAGTTGTTTGGATTAATGGATAGATGGTAAGATTTGAAGGGATTTGAGGGAATGGTTTGTGAAAGTTTGGAAATGATTTAATAGATGTTATAGTTTTCTTTTATTGTTTTAATTGATATATTTGTGAAATTACTAATTAACCCAATTACATGTCAATGACACATCTTGCAAGGGGTGTTTCGTAATTTCCAATTATATCCTTACAAATCTCTTCAGATGAAGGATGATCCTATCCCCCAAATCTTCTTAAGTCCATCCTTGCAAATCAGTTCAACCAGACACACTTAATCTACACACACCCATCTTCATGAACAGTGGAACTACTTAAATTGGTTCAACCAAACACACACCTAGAGAATAATCATAGAATGAACATTTCTAACATATCCAAACACATGAGAAGGAAAATGTTATAATCTCATTCCCTCAAACACGACCACGATGTTCTTAACTTTCTAGGGAATGAGCTAGTGAATCTTCACTTGATATATCTTGTGAACAGGAAGATATATTTGACTCACATGCTTTAATTTTTTTCCTTACAACTAATAAAAAAGTTATTAACGAAGCTAACATCCATTGTGCCCCATCATTTACAAATTCTCTATTAGCATGTTTATGTGTTGTTATTCATCCTTCTCTTATGCTAATTTTGCGACCAAAGTCTTGGTCCTATAAAATTTAACAAAAACATATGAATAATAATATATGATATAAAAAAATATTATTGATATGAGTAATAATATATGATATAAAAAAATATTATTGAAAAAGAAAGTTATCATTTCATTTTTCTTCCATGCAATGCTCTTGAATCCTTTAATACGAGGAACCGTTCGCAAGTAAAACAACACTTAAAAGAATAAAAAGTAAGTTTTTATTACATTTGTTCTTGAATTTAAATGGTAGTCAACAAGCCTAATGGTCTCTATTTAATCCTTCTAAACATGTTACACTAATTTAATCTCTATTACTGTCTATCATCTCTTTGTTCTCATAATTGTTTCCTATACTCACTCCATTTTTTGTTAAGATAAGCATCAAATTCAACTTCAAACTTAACCTTGAGAATGATTACGCAATTAATTTAATGACAATTTTAGTATAATATGATTTAAAACATAGGAAAATTCTATAAATTAATTACTTAAATAATTTTCTTAAATATACTTTCTTTATTTTTTTATAAATGAAAAATAAAATTATTATTAATAGAAGCACTTAAGGGGTGTTCCAATCCTAATACAAAAACATAATATAAATACAAAGCCCTACCTAGGACCAGATTCTACACGCATAAAATCCCGCCAGAGTGAAAAAAATCCCTAAAAGCAAGCAATGCATAAACAAATTGGCATATAGCCAAGAATATATTCACCCATATAAAACGCATACTACAGCAAGTGCACTCAAACCTTATAAGCACAATAGAACATCTGTTAAGAGTGCTAAACCAGCTAGCAGTTCTCAAAGCATCTTAATACTTTCCACTTTCTAGAGAAATGTGACTCTTGCACCTCCTCCAAGCGGACGAAGAGAATGTAATCTTCTCCTTCTCCAAAGAGAATCCCATGATGGGTCTGCTATTACGCACTAGGAAACCTACAAAAATAAACTCCAAATCCTTCCTACTCATAAGCTGCTAACCCTCTAAGATCCTACCCTACAACCCAAACATAGTTACTATTATAGCCAACGTACTACTAAACATGTCTTAAAAACTGAAGTGGGTTCATGAACTATTCTGAGAGCGACCCTTGCACTCTAAATCCACTAAACTTAGCCCAAGTCTAAGCATTCATTTGTGCTAGCACAAAAATCTCCACCTCGTCTACCCTTCCATTATTAAAGATCACCCTATTTCTATGGTTCTAGATTTCCTTTGTTAATGCCAACCATAATCCTTTCCACACATTACTAGCTTTAACACTGAAGAAATTTAAGGAAAACCTACAAAAATGGCTATCAACTTCACTGCTTCTCACTGATGAAATCCCTAACCATATATCACACTTTACCCACAATCGTTGTACCACCTTACAAGTAATACACAGATGGATAGTTTCAACATCCTTATTGCATAATAGATAGCGATTTGACTCCACCCATACACCTCTCCTCTCGAGATTGGCTTTAGATGAAGCCTATCTGATAAGGCTTTCCATCCAAAGACCTTAATCGTCCTTGGCACCTTCAAGTCCTATAAATATATGAAGCTCTCCCTAAGTGGACTGTGATGATCCTCCCTCAAAGCTCTATAACCTGATTGAACAGTGTATCCTACTTTCTTTTCCCCTAACTAGCAACACACATAAAAAATATTCCTGTTCCACTTAGCAGACAAAACAATCTCCACTAATTGTTTTTCCAATCATTTGTCCCATTCAAAGAGATGTCTTCTCCACGGGATGTGCCAAATGAATCCATCCGAAGAGTCAATCCTAGTCCACATACCTAAATCCTTGATCACCTTGTCTTTTGCACTTGGTACCAAATATAATCTAGATAATTTATTCGTTAATGATCTATCTCCTACCCACCAATCTTTCCAAAACCTAATCTTGCTTCCATTGCCACACTTCCACCTGATTCTTCTATCAAATCAATTTGCCTCCCTATTAACATCGCAAATTGAGCCTAGATCATTCCACTAATACGAATTCTTTCTACACTCCAATGAATTCTTCATATCCCTACAATCTCTATATCTATAAGCAATAATGTATTTCCAAACTCCTTTATCTTCTGTGACCAACCTCTATTTCCACTTAGCCACAAGGGCATAATTGAAAGCTTGAATATCCCTAATACCCCAACCGCCCTGTTCTACCGGCAAACAAACTTTATCCCAAGCAACCCAAGGGATTTTCTTCCTCTGATCCCCAACCCCATAAAAAGTTAAGTTGGATAGACCTAATAGCCTTACACACTTGTTTTGGAGCCTTGAAAAATGGAAAGTAGAATAATAGTGAGGCACTAATAACATACTTGATCAAACAAAGTCTTCTCGCCATAGACAACAATTTACCCTTCCAAATACAGAGCCTAGACTGAATCTTATGAATGATAGGAATCCAGAACTCAATCTTTCTTGGGTTCTCTCTAATTCTAATCTCCAAATACATGAATAGAAGATCATTTTTACTACAGTTCAAACAATTTGAAAAGATATTCAAATCCATATCGGAAACCCCTACTGCTCCTACCTGACTCTTATGAAAATTCACCTTCAACCTTGACACAATTTTAAAACTGTGTAATACAGTCTTAATAGCAACCAAATACTTGTATTTAGGTTGACAAAAAAGGATCGTGTCATCAGCAAATTGAAGAAGCTTAACCTCCACTTCCTTTTTTCCTACAATTACCCATTCTAAGATCTCAACTCTGGAAGCTTCCCTAACCAAACCTGCCAATCCTTCTGCTACAATAAGGAATAAGAACGGAGCTAAAGGATCTCCTTGTCTAAGCCTTATTGTCGACCTAAATTCTTTAGTAAGGTTGCCATTAACTAAAAGTGACACAGTGACTGATTTTAGACAGGTATTAATCCACTTGCTATTGAACCCTCACCTCTTCATCATATATTCTAGAAAATCCCACTCCACTAAATCATAGGCTTTCTAAAATCCGCCTTAACAATCACCCCCTTCAATTTTTCCTTTCTAATATAGTCAACCGTCTCATTGCCAATTAAAACACTATCCATCAGCCACTACCACTAAGAAATAGAGTTTGGTTTCTATCTATAACCTTACTCGACACTCTTTTGAGTCTATTTGCTAAAATTTTAGCAAGAATCTTATACATACACCTACCAAGGAGATTGGTCTAAAGTCATCTAGCTTAGAAGGTTTGTCACACTTAGGTATTAGTGTAATGAAAGAAGCATTACACCCTTTAGGTATAAAACCAGTTTCACATAACCAAAGTACAACCTTTGTGAATTCCATCCCTAAGATTTCCCAATTACTTTTGATAAAGTTGAAATTAAACCCATTAGGCCCAACCCTTTTGAGCACCCCTGACTGTCCCTAAATTTTCCTCCTTCCCAAACTTACTACAAAGCATATCATTATCCTCATAAAAAAATTTGCTAAAATGCACTTCTTCCAAATTCACACCCCATTTATTTTGGGCATTCTAATATTTGAGAATCTTCCTAATGTTCCATTGTCATCAATTAGTTTCACTATTACAGAATCCTCTCATCTACAGATAAAAATCAAACCACATGTGATGAGAAGCTCAAACCCCCCTCTCATCTACATAATATAAATATATTTGAAAGTAAAAAAAATATATAATAAAATAAAATCTGTAATTTAAAATAATTATTTTCAAATAAATGCATAAAATCTTCACGTAACCAATTTGATCCTTAATTACAATTTTTTCTTTTTTATTCTCTTTTCACTTTTTCTTCTTTCTCTATCCAATTCATATAAGTAGGACGCATGAGAACCAAGACTCTTGTTTCTGGTGAGACCATTCAACATCATGCAGCCTTTAAAAGAAACAAGGAGTTGGGCTTGCGTGAAAGCATGAGGATGGCCATGACCATGCATAAATTATTAAGGGTTTTGGTTTTTTAAGTATTGTGAAGCTAAGAGTTTGTATTTATTTCTGATTGATGATACTATAAGTAGGTCTGCTTTATGTTATGTGATTCTATACATTCCTATCGAGTCAAAATCATTCATAACAAATGCATGCTAATAAATGACTAAATGGATGTTACATTAGCCAAACACACATGTGCAATTATAATAATCTTCTATCAGGCAAGAGAATAATATTTTCCTTCTTCCAGGGCCTAAAGTAATATATATGTACACTCATCTTAATCTAGGAATCTAGCACTTTATTTTCGCATGTTAAAGTTATGATTAATGAGGAATGTGGTCACATAAATCATGTCTTTTTTATACCGAGTTTTTAAAATAACTATGTATTAATGAGTTGTTTTGTTATACGTATGCATCAATAGAAATATATATGAGTAAGAGAAATTATTGTCGGACTCAGATAAATAATTTTATGATTCTAAAAAATAAGTAATTTTATGTAGTTCATATATATATATATATATATATTTGATTTTAAAAGGAAAATAAATATTTAAAAAAATATATTAACTTGTAATTGTTTAGGGCGGACATTGTATGCAATCAACTTTTATTTGAAGATATATTTTTTTTTTTCATTTTGTAACTTTTTTTAGTAAATTATGAAAACGATTCCTACGGGTTTTATTCAAGTTGTATGATAGGCATAGGAGTCTTCAGTTGAGTTTTGTTTTTCTTTAATACTGGCTGTAATAGAATTTATAATTGAAGATAGATCAGAAATGTCATTCATGTTCTATGTGTTTAAAATAAATAAATTATAATTTATGTATTTGAATCCTTTATTTTGTAAAGGGTTGAAGCAATCCTTAAATACTCCTATTAATTTTATTTATTATGATTAATAGAAAAAATATTTAATGTGTTAAAGTCTAATTTAAATATTAAATTTTGGCCAAAATTTTTTTAAAATATTTTCAACAACTTTCTCTATCTTAATTAAATAAATGTTAATTATTGTTTGTATTGATAAAATCGTAATAAGACGAATATTAACTTCGATCTAACATTAATAAAAGAATATATATATATATATATATATATATATATATATATATATATATATATATATATATATATTTATTAAGTAAGGAAATATATTGGATGCCATTAAAGATAATCGAGATTTTTTTAAAAAACAATTTATCCTAATTATTATATAATATAATAACATTGCTATAAATCAAAATTAAAATCGTGTAACATTTAACACGTGTATTGTCTTATGCCCATTGTCTAGTTTCTGTTTTATTTTATGCTCTAAATGTATAATTATATTAAATATCAGAGAAAGAATATTATCATCCATAGTAAATTATTTAACTCATGCAAAATATTTTTTACTAAAATATATATGTAACATATCAAAACATGCCACCAAATATAAATTACTTAACATTTTTTTGAGATGACTTTGAAGCAAAGCGGACACGTAACGTAATAGTATCCTATCACTCACCTTCATGGATGAAGCTTTGGTTCACACGTGCATAGCTATGTAATATCTACAACTGTTTATAAAAAGATTTACCAATATATTGTACGTATTTATGAATATTTATTGAAATATAAATTCTTAAATAAAAATCAAATTTTAAATATATATAATATTAAAACTAAATTAGCAACTTAATTTATATGTAAATAAAATGATTTCAAATTATGGGCACTCATGTGATAGAATTTTTCAATTGTTGAAATTTGAATCTTGTCTATACAATTAGGTTAAATTCGAGTTTTGCTATCACAATAACTCCTATATATTTATCTCAAGAAAATTGCAAAAATAATATTGTTTTCTCTGCAAAAAAAAAAATTGGCTTCAATTAAATGGTGATACAAATACTTCATCACCACTTCCATTTTGTCAACAAAAGTAAATAAATAATTAATCATTTAATGTATAAATACTCCTTAAACTATTTATTATCTTTAGTAATTGCATTTAGCATTGGTAAGACAAGTTTAATCATCCTTATTAATTAATGCTGTGACTACTTTCAGCTAAATCAATAAACCATATTTTTTTTTTCAGTTGAAAAGAGAATACATCTTTTATGGTATCAATCATTACTTCAAAAAATAGTGTAATTTTTAAAATATTTGTTGAAACCCTAATTTAGGGATAGACAATAGTAGGTAAGGCCAAACAAATAAACAATGCCACATTAAAAATAAAATCTTGCATTGCATGGAAATTATTATTGTTATTTTTTGTAATTGTTGTGTGTTGAAGAAAAGCAAATTAGATAATAATAATAATAATAATAATAATAATAATTATTGCATTTATGGATTAAAATTGTTGTCATGCAATAGAATGGAGGTGCAACAGAAAGGGTAGAGAAATTGAAAAGCAAAATTAGGATTGAAAATAGAGAGAGAGAGAAAGTTGCACAAAAACAAAAACAAAAGAAGAAGGATCATAAAAACCTTCCCATTTGCTTCCAAATACTATACTCCTTCCATCCAAAGCAAAAAAAACACTCTTTGGAACCAATTCACCATTTTTTCTCTCTCTCTCTGAATCTCTTCGACGATTCTTTTACTGTCTCAGATTCTCTCTCTATTTCTCTCGCCGCCATTGTCAATGCCGGCGGCATCTCCGTGGGCGCCGCTGCTCTAGCCGGAGATTCTGCGCCGGAGATTCCGCGGCGGTGCTGTCGGATTTCTCTAGGGTTTGCTGATCGTTCGGTTCGCGCTCCGAGGCATCGACGCCTTCATGCCTCCGCCGCGCCGACGCGGAGCGAACAAGGCGAAGGCCAATGGTCACTTGAGGTTGGGCGATCTCGTGCTCGCTAAGGTTAAGGGATTCCCGTATTGGCCTGCCATGGTGCGCTTTCGTTTATCGAACTTTATTTCGGGATTTTCTTTTTCGGATTTGTGTATGTTTTTCAAATCTTTGTAATTCGATTCCGCTTGGATGGGTGTAGTTTCGAGAAATTGGGTTTTTGCATTCTTGGTAGGGATTTTCTTTTCGTTGAATGGGTGCGCGTACTTTCATGCCGAACATCGTTTGGCCTTCTTGGTACTTCGATTGATATCTGGTTTTTGTTTTTTCGTTATATAATATGTTGGAGTGTTATAATTATGATTCATCTATCTGTTTTTGGTGATTTTTCTGCATTGTTAAATTGTTAACTAACTTGCCGTTGAGGTTGAATTTTGGCTTGTTAGTTAATGCCGAGATTACTGATTTTGTTTATTCTGTATGTCCAGATAAGCAGGCCTGAAGATTGGGAGAAACCCCCTGATCCAAAGAAATTTTTTGTTCAATTTTTTGGGACCAAAGAAATGTGAGTCTCTCTCTCATTTCAATTCAAGCATTTATAGTTTACCACATGGTTTTAAATTCTAGTTGCGGCCCATTGTGGTCAATGTGGTTGGCAATAACACCCTAAAGCTGTTGTGGCTACCACCGTAGCCGAGACATTGCAGCCACATCGTGCAATGTAATCCTAATTTTCGCAATTTTAAACATTCCCTTAGCAACGTGTGAGCAGATAGGTTGTGAAGTTATTAATTGATGTTTATAAACTCTTCAGTAGCTGATAATGACTAGGTTTTCAAGTAATTGAATGAATGTTGACATATTCTGTAGTAATCAATGAAAAGGTCAGGCTATGCAATGGATTCCCCACCCACATCGGGTCAGGTCCACTATGTGGGTCTATAGTATAGTAGGCAACCTTACCTGATTCCATGACCTGAACTTGTGGTCTCTGGGTCACATAGAGGTCATTTCAAAGGTTGCATGAAGGCTCCCCTTATGATGAAAAAGAGAAAATTGGTTATCATGTGTATTAGCTCAAGAGTAATAATAGATATTAGTGGACACTGATGTTACTCAGAGCTGGAAAAGTAATACAAATGACTACTGGAGTTTGGAATTAACATCCTGACACTTGTTGGCTTGCAGTTTGTCTGGCTGTCTATTCTAATCCCTTTTGGTTATGATTATTGCTGGATGAAGCCCAAGTACACAATAATACGGCACTAGAAAGCTAGAATAAGACACAAGATCTTGTATGGCTTAGATATGTTAACACAAGTTTATTAGAAAACTATATATTTTCCATACATGGACAATGCCTGTAAAGAAACATCGATCATTTCTCATTAATGAACAACCATATCAGTAGATGATAATCACAATCTACAAAAGGATGATTGTGATCATTAAAAAAAAGCATTAGCACATATTTTACCCCTACCCATATCAAAACATATTATTTGTTCAATAAACATGTACCCGAAGTGTTGTTCCAAGCAGTAGCATCTTGTAAGAGAGGGGGAAAGAAACTGATAGATACTACTAATAGTTAGATGTCTGCTAGTTAGGTTAGTTGGGCAGGGTGAGATGGTAGAAGAGACAAGGCATACGGCCTATATATAATAGAATTGTGAGCTTCAATCTCAATTATTTTTAGAATTTGGGTTTGATCCTAACACAACCTCTAAATTTAGCTCTTGAGACGAGGGTTGCTCCTCACTTGCATGCACTATTATGGTCAAATCTCTACTCAATATGAGATCTTCAACACAATTAAAGTTTAAATTTTCATTGTAATGCTTTAGGCTTTTTGATGTGCTACCATGTGCATGTGTGAGCAGCACTTTAGCTTTTATTTTGTATTTTAAATTAAATTGTTTTTTTCATTTAAGAGCTCTTATTTTTCCATCTTCTATTTCCTTTTGGAGTTATTTTCTGTCACACAGCATATGTGACTCATTTTAGAAATTTGGCAACCCTCCCAGCTTAACTCTTTGACAGTAATCATGTATATACAAGTTCAAGTAATTTGTTGACCTTTTTCTGAATACCTGAGTAATTTGTTTTTATGGTTTCTATATGCCACTTAATTTCACCTTACTGTTTATTGTTTAATTAGACTGACCATCTTGCTTTTATCTTCTTACATTGTGCCTTTTTTTTCGTAGAGCTTTTGTTGCCCCTGCGGATATTCAGGCATTCACCAGTGAGACTAAAACTAAGTTGTCTGCTCGGTGTCAAGGAAAGACAAAATACTTCACCAAAGCTGTGAAGGAAATCTGTGCAGCATTTGAGGAGTTGGAGAAACAGAAAGCTAGTGGTTTGAAAGAGGACACTGATGATTCACATATTGGTTCAGGAACTCCTGTTGTTGGGGTAGTGGCTCCCCTAAAGGATGCCCCTGATGCTGTGGTACTAAGCGTAGAAAAAACTAACACATATGTGGGAGATGATGGCTCAAATTTGGAGCAATGCACACAGAGATGTGAAGAAAGTGGTAGTCAAGATGCAAAACCTTCTCTGTCTGGGCTTCCAGTTGACAGTGCTTCTCCAGTGTTGTCTCCTGTGCTTGAAAGTAAGCCATCAATCAGTGAAGAACTAATTAAGGACAGTAGCAAATCTGACCTTGATGAAAGATCATGTCTTAAAGTTGAAGTGTCTAATATTGAGGATGAGTGCAATGTTCATGACTTAAAGCAAGCTGATTATGTACAGAGTGTTTCTACAAATGGGAACAAGTCAAGAAAGATTGTTACTGGCTCAAGGAGAAGCAAAGTTGCAGATGATAGAAAAAGAAGTGGTGAAATTAGTAGAGCATTTTTGAAGGATGAAAGTTGTGCAGGTTATGCTGATCTTTCCAGGTCTGGAGAGAAATTGAAAGATAAAAAAAAGGGGAAAGATTCATTTTCTGTTAAATCAGATTCTCTAGATGCTCCAAAATCAGACTCTGATATTAACAGTGGAAGTAAAAATAATAACTTGCTGAAAGTTAAAACAAGTCTTAAGGTTAAAAATGAGTTACAGGACAGCTTTGTATGTTTAGAGGCTGAGAGAAAAAAATCTTTTAAGCAAAACAAAACCCAAGTTCATGGAAAACGTAATTTGGGAACCAATGAAACCTCACATACCACCAAGAAGTTGAAGTGTACGGATAACAAAGACAATAAAACTTCAAAATCTCTCTTGGAAGATGGGAATAGTGTTTTGCCTAGCTCTCCTGTTGTTGATGACAAAGAATTCAAACAAACAGAGTTCAGAAGGTCTACATCACGTTTGAAAACAGAAAAAAATTTGCCATCGAGGGGTCAGATCAGCATTGTACGTTCTGATTATTCTGTTGGTGAATTGCCGCCAGAGACAAAACATCATACCCAAGTCCAGCAAGCTATGCCTGATTCTGCTAGCGTTGCATCTGGTGGACATACAGAGATGAGTTCTCTTAGATTGAAAGGTGACACAAATAATCTTACAATTAAGCAAGTGAAGAGGAGAAGAAGAGCTGTTTGCGTTTTTGATGATGATGATGATGATGAACCCAAGACTCCTGTTCATGGAGGAGCTGCTAAAGATATTAAATCACCTTCTGTTTCAGAGGTTATGAAGAGCAGTGATACATTGCCAGAGAACACTGATGTTGCTCAGCTGGCTATCAAAAAACCTAGTGCACTTGAGGATATCCATTTTAAAGAATCTACTTCTGAATTACATAATGACAATTTGTCAGCTGGGCATCCTCAAAAAGAGACTGATGAAGTTATTCCTGTTCAATTACCTCATAGTCCTGGGAGGCTAGGTTCAAAGCAACTGCCTCCCAAGGTGGTGGATAAATTGAGCTCCATCTCTCCTGTAAATTCACCTCATTCTCTTCATACAACAAAGTCAAATGCTGAGCCACATAAATCTTCTAAACGTATGCTTCATGTTTCTAGTAATTCTACTCAAAAGAAGATTGATAAGGGGACTTCAAAGAATTTAAATAGCATCAGCTCTTCACCGAGTCAGGTCACTACTCATAAAAAGAAGCCTGCATCTTCAGCGGAAAATTCTAAAACTACTCTGAAGACATTGCCACAGGCAGTTGAAGTTCCTGTTACAACAGAAAATCTAAAGGAATTTGATGCTTTTTGTGTTGATAGGTACATATATTTTGAATTTTCTTTTGTTTCTATATTTTATTCTTTGGATTTTCTTTTCATTTCAACTTCTTTATTTATATTACTACAGAATTGAGGTGGGCATGGAAGAAAAAAGTAGTCTGTTAACTGTTTCTAGGACTCCAGAAACTGGTAAGACTATGAAGAATCTTATTGCTGCTGCACAGGCAAAACGGAGACAAGTAGCTCAAGCTCAATGCTATCCTCTTTCCATTTACTATACTCAAGGGGGAACACCTAGCCCCTCTACAATTCAACCATTTCTGTCTGTCTCAAATAATATTGACCAGGCTGATTGGCAGGGAGTTCTTGAACACCCAACATTGGCTTCTCCATCAACTAATGGGTATCAATCCATTTCTCAAAATCAACCTGATGCTGAAGAAAATGAGGAGAAAATAGTTAGCCCAGTGCAAAAGGATGTAAGGGGCTCTCTTAGTGGTGGTACTGATGCCGCTATTGCTCGTGATGCCTTTGAAGGAATGATAGAGACTTTGTCTAGAACCAAGGAAAGTATTGGGCGTGCAACACGTTTAGCCATTGATTGTGCGAAGTATGGCATTGCCAATGAGGTATGCTTTTTCATATCCTTTCTATTTCTAAAACAACAAATCAGATAACAACTAAAAACTTTATTCCTTATCTTCCACATCAAGTATGAGTATAAAATTGCTTTTAGTGTGCAAAGACACTGTGTCAACATTAGTTATAGCTAGCTCTGTTCGAATGCTTTTTTATCAGTTGGTATACCTTAAGTCGGTATTGTAACATAGGTGAATGGGTAATCTCAGCTCTTATAGAAAGCTGACCCTTAAGTTTTTGAAAAATGAAGTGCTTTTGAACATTGTACTATTATGTGTGTGTATATATATTTAAAATTAAATTGTTAGTTTGCTTGTGTGTTTCTGTGTTCAATTTGTACTTGTAGAATATGGCAATGCAGGTTTTTATACATTTTAAGAGTTGTGATGTGAATATATTTTCTTTAATAATGTTAGGCTTGTACAACTACCTTTTACCTATGATGCGCAGATACAATATGCATATTGGATATAGTATGCATCTTAAATGGTGATACAATATTCTAAAAACATATAAGATACAATACGTGTAAGATACATATCTAGGTATGTATGGAAATTTATAGAACATAATAATAATAGATACATGATTGCAATTCTACAAATCTAAATCAAGAACAATCATATCACAAAAAATGTAAATCATTGTCATCTTAAGTTACTTCCTATTATTTAAAAATATATAATAACACTATCAATCTAATTCTTTTCTTGACATCATCCATAATGAGAACAATTTTCATTATTGGTTAATCAATACAATAGACAATGCTTTCATGTTTCTATATTATACATGTTTATACGTCTCATGTAGTTTTTGATTTTCATAATAGATACATGATTTTCATAAAAGTATTGATATCAAATACATATCAAAATAGACATGTGAAGCAAATTGAAGTGCATTGTAACATCAATTTGATTGTTATTTTGCTTGTGGTGGACTTACTTCGAAATTGATGTTCAGGTTGTTCAACTTCTTATCCGAAAGCTGGAAAATGAAACTAGTTTTCATCGTAAAGTGGATTTGTTTTTTCTTGTTGATTCCATCACCCAGTGCTCACATAATCAAAAAGGTGGGAGTGTGTACTTCGTAGCACACTGTTTAGTTGCATTTATTATGGATGTGGCTGTATCTTACTCTTTTCCCTATTACCTACAAATTTTCAAGTCTCAGGTAGTGTCTTTAATGAAAACATGAACTGTAATAATAGATATACTTTTCAGGCATTGCAGGAGCCTCTTACATCCCAACAGTTCAAGAAGGGTTGCCACGTCTTCTTAGTGCTGCTGCTCCCCCTGGGTCTAGTGCTTCTGAAAATCGTCGTCAATGTCTCAAGGTAAGCTCTTTCTTTTTGCAAAATGAAATTTTATTTGAGAGGAAAAATGGCAGTATGAAGAGGAATATAATTATACTCCATAGCAGAGCAATAAAATCAAGAATGCAACGGCCACACTTTATATATCAGCATATCAATGATGTGAATTGCCTTGAAACAGCCTGAATGCTCTAGTAAAGCCATAAATACTATTACGATCTATTTTGCCAGACCTTTTTTTTATCTCTTATAGACTACTTTAAAGTTAAATTTAAAAGTAAGAGCTTGAAATTTAATGTTGAAGTTGTTTGGTAATTTTATTCTTTTTAAGCTTGGAAGTTACTTTTTAGTCAAACCTTTTCGTGTAGTGCGATTGCAGACCTGAAAATTTGGAATAAAGAGGGAGGGAGATGGCAAAAGTTCCTAAAATTCATTACTTTTAGAAGCTTATTTCATTAAAAAACTACTGTTTTGGATGTCCTTTTTGTTTGTCGAGCTTCTCCTTCTAAGGAAAAGAGAAGCCTAAAATGACCAGGGCGAACACTACCTAGTGTTTGGTAAGCTCAATAAGTTGAAATAAAGTGATAGAACTGGTGTCAAAACATGGGGAAAATTGAAATTAATAGAGAATAACAGGGTAAGATTTTCCTAAGAGATATATACAATAATCTTGGGATTTCAAGAGATCTGGATCAACTCCTCACAACCTTTCTAATTATCCAAAAGTCCCCAGACATCATAAAGATTACTGAATCCCCCTTGTAGGCCCATCTCCCTTCTTTCTGACATAAACCAGCTTGATCACAGGCCCGCCATTAATATTTCCTCCCAAAGCTTTCAACTTGTCCTGCAAGGGAAATGAAGGAGAACTGTTCTGAATATCAGAAAACTGTTCTTAGTCCTCACAAGGAGGAATTTGTTCCCATCTTATAAGGACATCTGTTGATCCCTACTTGATATCTAACACGTTGCTGGCAGAGATTACAACTCGAACTCCTTGATTAAAGCTGGTGCAAGGGCTGGGTCCCTGTTGATTTTGCTAGCACTCTTTTCAACCTACATATGTCCTTGTGGAAAACGGGATAAATTCTTGCTTGATCAGGTAGCTCCAGATTTCATGCTGCTGTTTTGGATGATCCAATAGGGGCCATGATAATGTGGGGATAACTTCAAATTCCTCTTGCTAATTATTTTGTAGTCTGTATGGCTCCCGTTTGCGAGGATAACTTCTATATTGCCATCCATTTGTGGATGGAAAGAAGTTCTGTACTTAAGCTTGTTGTCTGTGTACCTAAATAGTTCAGATCAAAGCTAAGGAAGAGTTAATCCTTATTCATGACATCATAGAGGTAAATTGTTAGAAAGCCACGTTAATTGTAGTTCCCCTAGCTTTTCTGAGTTGTGGTTTCTTTGAGGACTGCTTTAATTGTAGCCTCAAGGGTGGTGTTTAGTCCCACATCAACTAATGATGGAACCCCAAAAATGGGTATTGAAGTGGGATCTTCCACTAGGTGGCACCTGTGATGCAATGCATTTAATCCAAGGTAATTGTGATTGTGAATTCAATTTTGGAATAAATTATAGAAAGCATAGAAACCATGGACAAGCTTATCTTTGCTTGTTCAAGTTTGAATTAAGTTCAAAGATGTGTATGGAACCCATATCTCTTCAAGCTTTGAATCATTGACTTAAGAACAAGAATGCAACTAAAATAATAAAGCAAGTAAAGTAAATGAAATAAAAGAAATGGAGAATGGCACCACTTGAGCGACTCAAGATAAGTGAGAGGAAGAATAACCACTTGAACTAAAGGTAAGACTACTTAAGAGAGAAGGTCACACTCAAGAAATTTTGTAAGTTTCACAATTCTCAAAAGAATTCTATTTTATTCAAAGTTGTAAATGAATGATACAAGAGTGCCTTATATGGGCATGATGCTTGCCTATGACAGGTTTTAGAATATTCCTAAGCTAATGTGCACTACACATGTGCTAACTTGGTGCCTAAAAGTCCTAGAATGTTCTTCTTTGGCGCCACATGCACATGTTCCTTTGTTTGGTTTGAATGTTCAAAATATTATCTAGAAGCATCCATGATTGGGAGTGCTTGATGCCATGCTTCCCATGCTCCTTTGTGTTCGTTCTTTCCATGTTCCTTTGCCTTCATGATGCATCACTTGGATACTTTGTTGGACCTTCAATTGATGTGGGCAATTAAGGTCCACAAGGTATCTATGTGCTCAATTGAGACAAAAATTAAAAATCCTGTTCTAAAATTGTGCTTGATACCAGCCATGCTCATTTGTGTTCTTTCTTTCCATGATCCTTTCCCTTCATGATGCATCCACAAGGTATCTATGTGTGTGCTCAATTAAAACCCAATTAAAAATCCTATTCTACAATTACAAAGAACTCATACAAGCCTCAAGGCTCAAGAGGCCAAGAAATACAAAAGTAAGAATGTAAAGACATTTTTTTTGTGAGCAGCAAGATTTCTAGTCATGCTTGTGATTCCTCTAAATGTCATCACTCCTTTTCTTCTATACCCATGCACTCATCAACTAGAAAGATATAGCTTAAGTAAAGCTTATGTAGCTTGGATAGTTCTCACCTTATAAGCTAGTTTTATTGAGTTAGGTTAAGTTTTAATCCCAATTTCTGAGAAACTATTGTAATTTGAAAACTTTGATAAAAAAATGTGAGACATCGTTGGCTGGAAAAGGGTGCATCAACGTGAAGAAATTTGCATAGTTAGAGAGAATCAATCAACCACTACAAAAATAGCATCCTTTTCCCTTGGCTTTAGGAAGACCATTATCTAGATGCATAGAGCTGTTTTAAGTCGCTGGATCTTTAGAAGAAATGACACGGAGGATCACCACCAAAATTTCCTAATTAGTGAGAAGGCACCACAATTAATAAAGGAGGGAACGGAAATTATTGTCCTCATTTGTGCACACAATTCAACTTGTGGCAATTGAGACTCTCTACTAATTTCAGTCATAGAGAGAATACAAGAATGTTTACATACCTACCTCAGTTTTTCTCAAAAGACAAATGTCTTATACACATACTGGGGTTAGACACGATAATTTGCTGTGAACTAACTCTGATCCCCTTGATGATCCTCTATCAACAATTATTGAGAACATCTGTTTCAAAATATCCCGAAGTAAGCTACAGTGTAGATTGAATATCCCAATCTGGTTTCTTATCATCTGTAGAATGAAGAGAGGATATTTTGTAGGATTATCTATTAGTTGATTACAACTTTCTTTATTAGGATATAGTCAAAGGTAGTTTTCTATAGGAGTGTTTTTGTGTCAGTTTTTGGTAAGTGGGTATACTCTGTGCACGAGGGATATTAATTTGTTTGTTTTTACATGTGTGTGTGGAATGCAGGTTTTAAGGCTGTGGCTTGAGAGGAAAATTTTTCCTGAATCAGTTCTTCGTCGTTACATGGATGAAATGACAGTTAGTTGTTCTTTTAGGCGTCCTTCTCGAGCCGAACGGTCTCTGGATGACCCAATTCGAGAATTGGAGGACATGTTTGTTGATGAGTATGGAAGGTGTGAATTTTTTTGTTTCATTGTTCTTATTAGGTTGGCCGCTCATGTTTTGTGTCTGATCTCATTATTATGTAATGTTTTCTTTCTAAGAGTCTCTTGTTATTTCTAGACTATTAGTCTATCTTAAAGCAAGAAGCTATTGCAAATGTTGGATCCTTAAAGCAAGAAAACAGATAAAGCACAAAATGCAATATATCCATTTGGAATTATTGCATATCAATGAGCTTTACAATATAGTTTGTAATCAAAAGAAGGGAGTGGGTTGAAAATAGTGTCATTAATCTGTATGAATTTAAATTGGTTTCAAATTGCATTTGGTCAAAATCGTTTTGGAAAAAAAATCCTGCAGGATTTTCTCTTCTGACCTACTTTGACTGAAAACTAACTGTATATTCTTGAATTACATGGTGATTGTCAAAATGTAGTGGAAAGAGTCTGGTCTAGTGGCAGTGGACAACAAACTCTAGACCCCACTGATATAGGAATAATTTAGGTGGAAAGTAGAACACAAAAGGGGGAGAGAGAAGAATAAAAGATCCGAGAAACTGTGAACTGCACTTCATTATCATTTCGGTGTCTAAAATGTACAGAAGCCCTGCTTTATTTATTGGTGGCTATCCTGCAGCTTACCATTATAAAACCCTAACTAACAACAGCTGCCCAACTAACCAACTAACATTCTCTTTTTATTTATATTTACACACCACTTCAATTACCGTTATAGAAAACAAGAAACTGCACATGGAACATATTTTATATTTGTTTCTATTTGCATTTTCCTATTTTATATCACTAAACTTGCAATAATGATATTAAGATTTACTTTCTTCGTTTTATGAAATACAACTGTCTTGGTTGTTTTCTATTCTATGGATAAAGCTTTCTAATTCTAATTTATTATATATCTGGATGTGTACCAGTAATACATTTCAGCTGCCTGGCTTTTTATCTTCTTGTGTGTTTGAAGAAGATGAAGACAATGATTTTCCTAGTAATGCATCTCCAGCAGATGCCACTCGCATTATTGTGGATTCAGAAACTTCTACGGTTACCCCAAGTGACAAGCGCCATTGTGTCTTGGAGGATGTGGATGGTGAGCTGGAAATGGAAGATGTTTCAGGTCACCTTAAGGAGGAAAGACCTTTATTACTGAATAGTCCATCTGAAAAGAATTCTCAACTTCAGGGCTCCGAGCAGATTTTGGATCCAGCTTCAAACATTTCTGCGGAGATACCTGACATTCTTGAGGGTTCTCCTCCTTTGCCATTTGATTCACCCCCTTCTCCCCCACCTTTGCCTTCTTCACCTCCACCTCCTTTGCCACCCCCAAGCCCTCCTCCTTCACTGATTTCTCAACCATCTGGGCCTGCTCAGCCTCCACTTTTCTCCCAGACAACAGTGCCACCTCAATCATTGCAACAGTCATCACCATTGTCAGGGTGTCAGCATAGTGTACCTCATGATTTTAGTGGCTTAACCAATGTAAGATGTTTTGGCTTTCAAATATCACTGGTTTGTTTTGGATTTGTTTGCTTTGATGGTTTTGACAAACGGAGTCGTCCTCCCTACAGGGCAACCAAATAGTTCAAGTGCCTGGAAATTCGATACCTGGAAGTCACAATAGTTCAGTTGTCAAGAATGAAATATTGCAACAGCCATATTCTGGCTTTCCTCCAATGGCAGGCTGCAACTCTCAAGAACCTTCTGGTTTTAACCCTCCGAGGCAGTTAGAGTATGGACAAAATGATATGTATCTAAATTCGCAAGGCCCTGAACCTAATATGCAATTTCAGCCAGCTAACCCACCATTTGCTCCAAGACCCATGCATCCTGCCCTACCCCAAAATTCATCCAATCAATATTCATATCCAAAGCCTACAATTCCACAGCACCTTCCACATTCTTTCCACCCCCCCTTCTCATTGCCATCAGTTCCAGATGGCCAGAGGCAATTTGGTGCTAATGAGCAATGGAGGATGCCATCAAGTGAATTTATAACAAACAATCAGCAGGGTCTATGGATGGGGAGAAATCCTTCATGTCCTGGTCCTCCCTTTGGCCAGGAAGGTATGTTCAGCTTACTGAATCCAACTGATTATCAAAGCAAAATATTATTGATGTTTTATGCTGTTTAGTTAGTTTGTATTTTTTATTCCTGAATGTTTGTCATCAGTTTCAGCTTTTGATGAAGGCTTGCATTCACCTATTTTTTTAGTATTTTTGTGCTGAGATACACTTGAATGATATAAATGCTGTTTTAAACATGATATTGATAGGTTTTTTTCGGCCACCACTAGAAAGACCACCAATAAACAATGTGGGTTTTCAGCATGCAAATCCTAGCAACATACCTGCTCATCCCATGACAGGTATTTTTTGTTATTTTGCATTTCTTCACTGTTTCCTAGTTCTTGGTTTCCCCCTTAGAGCTTCCACTTGTTAATAAACTCATTTATGCATCATGATCAGTAATTCCTTCTTCAGGACATGGTGTTCCTCAGATGTTGTCCTGTAGACCAGATATACCTGCACTTAATTTTTGGAGGCCTACCTGATGCTGATAGAAATATTGTAAAATTAATCTGTACAATTGATGGGTAAGTATTGGCTATTGGATTCATATTTGTGGCTTGTTTGAAATGTTTACATGACTTAATTGCTCACGTCAAGAGGAAAATTATTTTGAATTAATGATCATTATATATGTACTATGCTTTTTCCAAGTTTTTGGTCAATTTGAAGAAAAATCTCATTTCTTGGTTCTGAGTTGCCATACTGAATGACGATTGTCATGCTACCTTTCAGTGCCGATGCTGGTGGATCAACTATTAAGGTTACACATTGTGGTTTGAAGTTAGATTCACTTGTGTAGAACGCACGCACACCTACCCCAAAGAAAGTTTTGAAAACTTGTGGAGGCTTTTGGCAGGACTGTGTATATTATAATTTTTCCTGACAATTTATCCCAAGAACATTTGCTTCAAAGTTTAGGTCCTTGTTTCTGACTTGGTTAGTTTGTCTGTTCTCATCCCTTGTAATTATTACATAAGATCGCTCTCTTTATATTGAAATCAGTTTCACACACTCAATTTAAACTACAATAGTGGAATGCTAATTCGCCATTGTTTTCTCTTCTCAAATTTTATTTTCTTGATTCTTTTCAGTGTCTTGCAATTTTGAAATGTTTAGTGTGTTTTATTGACTTCAGTGTCTGACCTGTCGGTATGTATTAATTGAGTTATGAAGCACTTAAATGATACCAATCTTTTAATCAATTGAAAGAAAAGTCCGCTAACTGATGTCAGGTGTTAACTTTGTTTTAGTGGAATTTTTTTTATATTGCTGAGTATTTGCTCCGTGTAAAAATTTAGTTAATTCATATTCATTCATGCATACTACCTATTTCACCTACTGTGCTCACGATATTCAAAATTTGTTTTAGAATATTGTCCAAAATGCCTATACTGGGAAACAATAAATAATATAAGGTTGAATGTGTGTGCTATTTTCCATGAAAGTTGCTGAAAGGAAAATTTAACCAGGGTATGCGGAAGTCGTGATAGTTTTTTGGTTTTGATAGAGCCCATTGGTTTTGTGATTGAAGCAGTAGGAGAGCACCTAAGTGGATAAGGGCCTAAAGTTTGATTTTTTATTTTGACGTGGAATTATAAATCTGTTCCCCACTTTGATCTGTTTTCGTGAATTAAATAGGTGATGGTATCTAGAATAAAGTTGGAAGCATATTATCAGTTATTGGTGTTCAACATGTAAATCAGGTGAAAAGTCAGTTTTGTCAGAGGCAGCCCTTGGTTTGTTTTATTTTAACATTTTAATTGAAGCTGTGATTAATAACACACTTGTAAAGACATAGCTTCGAAAATTGGCCGAAGCATAGTTGGTAAAATTTAGCCTCAAAGCACACTAGGCCAGACCGTGTCTAGAAAATAGAGGCACGAAAACTATTAGCCTATTAGGCCTACTTTCACATTGTTAGAGTACATTTAACTTGGTATTGGCCATCGTATCTTCAACTCATCTTTGGAAAAAATATCTTTAGCTTGGCCTCAACTAGAGTATTTATAACTTAGGCATTGCTAGAATATCTTAAACTCAACCTTGGCCAGAGTCTTATCAACTCTACCTCAATAGAGTATCTTAACTCGACCTCATCAACGAAGACCACCAAATGGGCCTATAAGGAAAACATCAAGTGATTAGCCTCAACAAATCATGCTGACTTGAAGCAAGGCAAAGCTAAAGCAGTGGCATCAAGCACAAGGAGACAACTTCAACCATATAGAGTACAACAAAGTTAATAAACAAGGGTAGGGTGCGTCAAAACCTTGTCGATGATTCATATGGACCTATTCTTGAAATGCACAATGCAAGACATTTTGAATGTCCAAATGGAAAAAGGCCAAGGGAGGATGATTTCCATTTCATATAGAAGATGAACAAAGGTGATTTTGACAATGTCCCCATAGTCAAGACCAAAATATGAGTGCGTCTTTTAGCCACCAAGTGAGCTTTACTAATGTTTCCGTTGAGACCAATCTTCACTGTATAAACTAGTGACAACTCAACCTATTAGGGAGTAAAGGAACAAAGTTCATAAGTTATATTGGTGTGTAAAACATCAATTTCCTCCAACATTGACTGTTGTGTGTAGGGATTAGCAATGGCTTCACTTTAGAGATAGGAATAGTTGCAGAATCCAAAGAAGGGATAAACGAGAAATAGTATGGAAATAAACAATCTTAATTAAGAGTAAAAACACTTAAAGGGTTAAGGTTTGAAGAGGATCAAATACTGATTTGCGAAGCAATAAGAAGGTTCAATGTAGGAACCATAGTCAAATGGGCATTTGGAACGTAGATGCAACCGTCAAAGAAGGTTTGTGTTTGTATGTCGTAGGTGAGTAGTGGAGGTGGAGTAGAGGCAATTATTGGAAATTAGAACAATGACTAGAACAACTAGTGAAAGTAATGATAACCTTTTTGAATGCGATAGTAACCAAGGAAGAGACACTTGAAGGACTTGGTGGAGAGTTTCTTTACATAGAATGAGATCATGGACAAAATAAGTGCAACCAGAAAATAGAATTTAAGCCTAACTCGGTCTTATAAAATTAAAGGTGAGGTTTATACTGATTTATGTGCAATAATTTAGTCATATCTCTAAGTGAAATTGAAGCTGAGTTTAAAAGAGGCTAAGTTACTTTGCTATCTAATACCCTAAACGACAATTTTGGATGTTACACCTTACACCGAGAACTGGACATTGCAAGTGTGGGAATAGGGTGACACAATGGGTCCGACAAACCTTGTTGGGATTGACTTTGAAAGACTTTAAGCCTATCAAAATGTCACAAAATAGGCTTAGTAAGAAGATATTTGCACCCACTTACATAGTCAATATGGGATATCCAATATTGTTAAACCCACTCCTTGCCATCTTTAAAGCATTGTGATTTCCATCCTCTTTAGAAACTAAACGTTGAAACTTGGCTAGCCATAGGCAGAGATTTGGTGATGCATGGAGTTTTGAGTCTTTTTTGTTCTCACATGCTGTCTACCTTAATGTGCCAGAGAGACTTATAAGCACATCATTTGTTACATATGTATTACCAGTTTTTTGGAGTTTGGAGATAATCTGTTCTGTTTCTGATTTTGGTTGGGATTGTGGAAGTTTGGGAACCTTCCAGTACTATGGGGAGCTCTCGTACTCTTTTATATTTGTTACATTGTACAGGTTGTATTGGGTGGGTTTACCTTAACATCAACTTTTTAATGTTCCTTTTATTTTCTTAATCCTTATTAATAATGTTGTTTTTGGCTGTAGGAATGTGTTTGTCCTTTGAAAGTTTGAGTGCCTGCACAATTACATATTTCTCTTCATGTCACTATTTTTTTAGTGACCTTGCAACAATAATAAAATTAGGGTGGTACTTATGATGGATCCCTATTTCCTTTAGTATTGCAATCTATTCTGTCAATGTTCTTATTTAAAGACTGTTCATATTTTTAAAATATTTAAAATTTATATAGTTGATTATCAAACTAATGTTTGGAGTATTATCTAGGCATGGAGCGACTTGTACTGTGATTATATTTAGGATTTGATGATTGTTATCCGTGTTCTTGTGGAAGTTAAATTGACATCTCTGTATTCAAGATTTTCTAGATTTTAGTTGTGATTATATCATTAATAGTTATTCTATCATTGTTTAAATGTTGCATTTAGCTCTTATTAATGTGTCAGTACTCTGAAAATTTGATTGACTAAATGATGGCACAATTGCTGGCACGTCTCTAAATTTTAAATCGACTTACTTCGGTGAATTAGAGAGCTGCTTAGTCGCTCATTATATTTCCTTGAGCTATCCAATCTGTAATGGTGATGTTCCTCTTGTTCAAGGACTATTTATATTTATATTGATATGAACTGTTCATTGTTTTTTGAAATTATATTTGGATTAGTCTTTGGACACTGGGTTACCTGAAAGTTGTCCTTTATATTTAGGGATTTTGTCAGTTGTTGGCCTTATTTTTTTTATTTGCATTTTTAAAATTTACTGTTTTAAGTATCACTTTTTGTGATCATGCTGTACAATTATAACTCTTCTGCATCATGCATGCATCTGCATGTGGATTCAATGTAAAATACTGGCACATTATTACAGTTTGCGATCATTTCTTTTTGGGAACCCATTTGAAGAAATTTACCATGTCCCAACTTAGTGTTATTTGGATTACATGCTTAATAAAATCACAGTTTCCTCAGATTGGTTCTTTAGGAGATAAGGGCCCTTCATAGGGTGGTGCCAAGAGTTCTGTTAGCTAAATCACTGATTTTCTTAAGATTGAGCCAGTAGCGGCGGCGGTAGACACACTGAGCATAAGCATGATCATCGTTCCTTTAGAAGAGATGGGATTTTAACTAGGATATGTTCTTGAGCATAAAGTTAGAGATATTGCTGTTTGGCACAATTAGAATTCCTTCGTGATTTAGCTCATTCAGTAACTTAATATTTCTTCTGAAGTCATAACTTCATTGACAAGTGATATAGAATTAACAGCAATAACATGTTGAAGATTGGTCAAACTACAATCAACAGATATTTCCCATTATGTTTTGTATAAGACTAGTTTAGAAAGAGGTGTCGAATTACTATTTTTGTGTTAGGTGGCTACTATCAGTGATGATGACCGATCTCTCCCTTTACTAATGCATGAGACTGGGTTGTTATTTGCCTATAAGTGTTCTATTAAGGTTGAGTTCTTTCAGATATAGAGAGGTTGCACAGCTTTCGTTTTTCAAGTTTGAGCTTCTTGAGCTTAACTGTTTACTTTCTTTTTCTCTCTTTTTTTATCCTTTTGAAATATCCTTTTCTACAATAATTTTTTCCCTGCTTTTTAAAAGGTTTTGGAGTAGAAGAAAGCTGGTAGGTTGTGGAGTTGATGTCTTGCGGAAGTATGGATTATGTTAAAAAACTCTAATTTGACGATTTCTAAAATATATGAAATATGACCCTGTTATGTTTATGAATTTCATGTTGCTTGAGCTAGGGTTACTTGGTTTTGTGTATAAAATATTAATTTCTCGGGTTAGGATGGTGTTTGGTTTGTTTTATATGTTCATATTTTGTTTCTATGTTGATACCTTTCTCTTGTTTCATGTTTCAAGGATTTTGTGCAGAAATAGAGAAAATATGATTTGATTTTTTGCCATATCGGTAATAAATTACAAAAAGCATCATTTGACAATTAAAACAAGACAAATCTGATACATCAGATATCCTTCAGATCTACATGATGTTGAAAGGAGAGAATCATATAAAAACAATTGTGGGAAGTTGTCATCAAAGTACATTGCTGTATAATTCCAACACGCCGATTTTCTATTGATTAGCTGATCTCAGAAATGGTATTTTAATGCGCGTTTCATATTCTGCTTCTTAAAGTTGAGGATTAAAGGTATGAACACGCTAATGATAATGATTATATTAAGGGTTTGTTAGGAGAACACTTATAGAATAAGAAAATAAGAAGGTAAAATTAAATAACTTCTTTATAAAGATAAAATTAGTTTAAACATAATTAATTTGCAAAAGTGATCTTATATTAGGCTTTTTGAAATCTAGTTTTTAATTTCTGTATAAGTTAGTTTTAGTTTATAGGTTTATTTTAATTTTGTATTCTTGGAGATGTTTATGGAATAATTTCTCCAGATAAGCCTTCAAATTATGAAGATGTGTGCATGTTTGTGTTTTTAGCAATTAAAGCACAAGTGACTTTGACATGCATATATGAAAAACATAAATGCAATATAAATGTATGTTTATAAACATTATTATGTTGAGAATTTTTACAAAATTAACAAATTCTGTAGACATCTTAATTTATTGCTGCTTATTCATGGATTTTACAGAGTTATTGAGAAGAGCAGGTACTTGAAGTTTTGCTTTAATACAAGAGCTCTTATCACCATTGCTGAAAAACAGGTTGAACTTTTTCTGTTGTGTTTTTCTATCGTAACATTTCAAATTCAAGCATAGCCGTATTGATTGCATTGCATGGATTGTTCCTTGAAATTGTGAATGATTGTAGATAAGACGGTCATGCCATGGCTTTGGATTGCAACACAATCATGGACACTTTATCTTGATGGCATGTCATACTCTTTAGTAAAATATATAATACTATTTTTGGGTTCAAGCACGTTATAATGCTTGAGTCGCCTGTTAACCTTTCTATGTTGCTGAAGAGGAATTTTGATTAACTTGAATATTTCAGGTTTTTTCGTAAGCGGAGATGGAGATTGGTATTACCTTTCTCATGTTTACAATGTGCTTACTGAACAATGAACAAGGTCAGACATTCAGACGCACATTGCATCCGAAACTGTAGATCTTCGAACTAGATAGCTGACATGGAGGGACAGTATTTCTTGTTTTGTATTATACATACAATTTTTATGCGACGACATTTATAAGGAAAGTTCTTATGAAGGGCTCAAAAAATTTAGTAAAATATTTCTGATAAGATGACGTTTTATTGCACGTTACGATGTTTAGATAGTTGTACTGTGTTGCACTGATGCATGCACATCTTCGTACAGTTCTAATTATTTTGTATACATACGGAAGAATCTTGAACAAAGATCTTTTTGTATTTCACTGTAGAAATCATTTCTGATGCCTGGCATTCTGCCTTCCCCATCAATGGTTGATAATGATTTACTTACAGTCTCCTGCCATCAGATCTAACACAATATTGTGGCCTGTATCAACTGATCAATTTACTACTTTTAAGTACCTTAGCTTATGCTTTATTACCATAGTTCATTGTTAAGGAAGATAGGAGAGAAGAGGGCTTCTCTTATTTGAAGAATCCGATTTCTGTTTTTCTTTTTTGTTTAATAACGAAGAATCCGATCTCTAAGTATCAAAAGAAATCCTGATAATTGGTATCTTCAAGGACCTAGATATTTTACATTTCACAGTCTCTTTAGGGACTAATTTCACTAGATATTTTACATCTCACGGTCTCTTTAGGGACTAATTATATTTAGCATATTTCTGAGTTACGCAATTTAAAAATTTGAAAATATATTTTAAATTATCTAATCCAAAATATAGAAATATATTTTAAATTATATAATGTAGAATATACTTTCACATCACTCAATGTGAAAATCCAAAAATATATTCTAAATTAAATAATCTAAATATATTTTTAAATTATATAATTTGAAATACATTTCAAATTGAAAATATATTATAAATTTTATAATTCAGAATAATTCCACAATCAAAGCATGGGCAATCGGACATTTCCTAAGAAACCATGGAGTGGAAAAAGTAATTTTAATGAGTTTGAATTTTCTTCTCATCTTGTGTAAAATGTTCAAATTATCTAATTTATTTTGAATTAGGTAATTTAGAATTTAGAAATGTAATTCTGATTAGCAATCCAAAATTCAAAAATTATTTTAAATTATGTTAATTCAAAATTCAAAAATGTATTTTAGGTTATTAAATTCTACAGATTTATACAATCCATTATATAATCTTACACAATTCAGAAATATTTCTAGATTATACGGTATAGAATGTATTTTCAAATCACATAATTTAATAATATAACTTGAATGGTATACTCAAAATATACTTCCAAGTTACATAGTCCAAATATGTATTCCGTGTTAAATAATTTGAAAATGCATTTTGAATTATATAATTTAAAATATGTTCTAAATTGATTTTTCACCTCTACCACCTCATCATTTAAGTCAGTAATAAAAACAATATCTTAAAATATTTATAATTTCAAAAAGTGTTATCCAAATTATATTAAAAAATTTAGATTAGAGACTCCATATACATTCTAGAAAAACACATCTTACTAAAAAATGTTTTAACATGAAAAATCATAAATGTTAAAAATCAATTTATGCATTTTGAAATGAAAGTGAATGCTTTTAAAGAAAAATCATTCTAGAATATACCTGTAATTCGAAGCTTATTAATACATCTCAGATAATGCCTTGGAAAACTAAAAGTGAGGTAGAGGAAAAAATTATGAAAGTATAAAAAACAATTGTCCACCTTAGAATGAACTTTGGAAAAATTTTGGACTGACATTTTAGTCTTTCCCAAATGAGATTGTTAACAGAAGTCTAATGGTGGGGATTTACCGATTCAAATTCTTCTTGCATGCAGAGAAACCTCAGGCCAATGACAATTCTCCTTGATATATACTCTTTGTACATTTTTGTCACCACAGCTTTTCCTTGATCTTGCTCTAATGGCAGAAGCAAAGAAGAACAACTTGCAAGACAAATCCAACACACAACCACAGCCTCCACCCCCCTTCAACATTCAACACCATAGCCTCATTATTTAGCTTCCATTTCCCATCTTCATAAACATCCTTTAAGCGAACATCAACGTCTTCAATGTCCAAGTACAGAACTCTGGGCCACAATGAACTCAACAATCTTCCAGGCTAAGAATTTCATAATGAATTCTTGTATACTCTAGAATTTTCATTATGTAACTTCAAAACGCGTACTCTGTCCATTCTCAAGGATAATCCCTTATACAATATTCAAATAGGTTTCAGATTTTATGTTTTGGAACTGCTTTAGACGCTTTACTGGCTTCCGGAATGCTCCTGCATCTGAAATGATTTTTCCCGACCGGATAAGTTTTCTGAAAAGGTGTTGGATTCTCTCTCGAATAGGCTTTCCTGGAAGGGTTGTTGAATTCATTTTGGAATTGATTGTCAGGGAACAGATAAAATTTTTGTAGGAAACAGCAGTCTAAATTTAAAAACCACTTAGGAACAACTCGATCATTTCATTTTTAGGGAGGTGCAGTACGAGATTCTTACTGTGTAGGAAGAAAGACCCTTTCCAAACTTGTACATTTGCCAATATGTGCGGCCGAAACCCACAAAAGAATCACTATAACTATGAAGCCTAAGGTTGGGAAATCTGATCCTTTCAGTCCTGTATTTCCTTTTAAGATGGACAATGGGCAGCCAAGACATTTTAAAAAATAAATAAATTGACGTATTTTCTGGCATAAAAATAATGCCCCTATTCAAAGAAATAAAATGTGATGTTTGATTTTTTTTATGTTCTTTCTACATTGTTTCACTTCCTCCAATCTACCCACTGGTGTAGCAGCTAATGATTCCATAACCTCTCAAACGGGGTCAAAATTGTGTTTGATATGGATACTATACATTAATCAAGGGCAGCTTTATTTTTTCGACCAGTTATTGGCTTGGGCAAGCCATCAAAGATTGGTTTCCCAATGGCTACAGTTGAGAGGGCCTGCAAATCTGGTTTCAGATTCCACATTGAGGCTGGCCAAATGGATGAGGAGCCACTGTTATCTTGATCTTGTAAACAGGAAGTACTTGATGATTTCCTCACCCTAGATGAACCTTCATTTAGTGGAGCATCCCCCATACCCATTGCCACAGGATTCAAACCATTTTGTTCAGAATCAGTTGCCAATGTGGTTCGGCTACCTGCTTTCTGTCTCAGAGCTAAGCCCTTTCCAGTTCTTGATGGAAGAACACCAGTGCTGCTATTATCCTCCCTTAGAAGCAACTCTGGTATCCTGCTAAAGTCAGCTACAGATTTCTCACGTCTCTGGACAGGTTTGTTATTCCAGTCAACTTCCCCAGGTATTGCAGCTGATGCATCATTTGATTTTTCCATAAGCTCTTCCAAAATTACATTGACCAAGCTTTTAGATTTCCGGTGACGACTGAGAGGTTTGTCAGACATAGGTAAGTTTCTTGGGTAACCATCTTCTGAGGGACATGAGGACCCTTTTAGTCCATAGTAACCCTGTAATGAGCTCATGGCTGGTGAGACCTTCCGGTCAGATGACTTTATTTTCAGGGATTGAAATGAATCAAACAGATCATGATGTGCCTGAGTAGGAGAACTGTGATCTGAATTGCCATATCTGAAGACACAACATTCACGGCCTTAAGTGATTCAAATGCTAATGGGACACGTAGTAATAATATAAAAAAGAATATTGAAACCAACATAAATAGTGCATATTATAGATCTATTTTCTTTAATCAAAAATTCTTCTGAAATTTCCACATAAGCCCAATTCTTGTTCACAGAATTTCGTTCATATGATAAGAAATTAATACAAATGACAGGAGAAATTCATAGCAAGGCCCAGAGGATACCCAATTACAGTATAATTAAGTTACAATGCAATTCTTAAACAGCAAGTCAGAAAAAAAAAAGAAAAAAAGCATTTAAGAAACAGAGGAGCATATTCATCTACCAGAACCAACTTCAACACTGTGATGAACAATATTACCCAGCATGTCAATTTCCTAAGACCCATTAACATTACAAACCCGTTTTGCACTGCCTTATAAGCAACCGTGATTGCCACAACCATTGCCATAATTTATTCTTAAGCATCAAGATTCTGTACCTAAATCCAATATTAAGCCTGTTGAACAAATAAAAACCTGGCACTTCAAATGTATAACAACAAATTATACTCATACAGGTGAATTCACAGTTATCAAAATCACAGAATCTTTAAAAACAAAGGAGCCATACATAAAGGAAGAGAAAAACATGATAAATAGTGTTGATATGATAACAGAGCAGACTAAAGGAATAACAGCAATCTCAATGATATTATAGATACAAGAAACTAAACAAACTGACCCAGTGATGGAACAAGCTAAGGATTTAATTTTGCTCGACGACAGCATAAAAATGGTTTCACAATGACAATGAATACAATCTAAAAACTAAAGCATTGAACTTCATTCTATATGCATTCTCAGTTTCTCACCTTCACCTTCATTTTCTTGTCAGTCTGTACAAGTATGACCAACACATGCACTTAACTGAAACACAACAAACTACTTTGCAGGCTATTTTAACATGAAGCCTGCCCAAAATATCAAACTCCCCTGTGAAAGCTCATATAAGGTAAGAAATTCGAAATTCCTCCCCCACCCCCTCCCTTTTGTTGTATACAAGCTAGTTTCTCAAATATTTCAGCAAAACCAAAAAGTATAAGGCAGCATTTGACACACAAATAAAACATAATGGAACATTTTGTTACATTCACCTTGGCTCCACCCTTTTAGTGGAACGAAAATATACTAAATGACTTAAACTTATGTCCTATACTGTACTCTTTTTAAAATACACCAAACATAGAACATGGTCTACATGTTATACCCTGTCCATGCCTAACCTGTTCACCAAATGCTCCCTAAGACCTAGTTTCTCGTATTTAATGCTTTTCCTTGATCCAACAAAGATAAACATACCCAGGAGTAGTGGAACCATTTGATAAACAAGGAGATGGAGGGTGCCTTCCAGGTAGCGGAATGTGGAGAGTTTTAAGAGCAAACATTTGATGGTCTGTAACAAGGTTATTCAACTTTTTGACATCTGCAACCTACAATTTTCCAAACAAAATAGAGCTGAACAAATTACACTTTATTGCACAACTCAAACTGATAAAAGAAAAAACTTCAGAAAATAAAAAGCACAGTGCTCCCACCAAAAGTGGTGCTGGAGAAAGACCAGCGAAAACTATAAACAGTTCAGCAAACACTTGGAACCAACTAAACCTATCAATACAATAAAAAAATACCATAACCATTTAAAAACAGAAAACAGTTTGAGTTTGCACCATTATTAATAATATCTCTTCCTCTTAGTTGCGCCCCAAATTTCCTGTCATTTATTTTCTTCCATACACAAATGATGATTCGGATTGAAACATCTCAAAAGGAGATCATAAAAACTATATCTAACTTTTCTCATATCATATCAAACAAGGCTGCACCCACATCACATGCAACAGAAGAAATTTACGTGAATTTGACTCATTTATGACACCCTTTCATCGTCCGATTCCCTCTTGCGTGAATTTAACTCATGGTACAATTTCATCATCAAATTCCAGCTAGCATAAATTTCACTCATCAATAAATTCCCCTTTTCATGAATCTGACTCACGGAACCTTTTAATCATCAAACTCCCTCTTGCATGAATTTGACTGATGTACGACCCCCTTTGATCATCAAACTCCCCCTTGCATGAATTTGACTCATACCCTAACCTCTAATCGTCAACTTCCCGAAGAGGGAAAACACACGCGCGTTCCCTTAAACCATCCGCCACAGAATTTCTAATAGTTCCTAAACAATCAGAATCAAGCTGATACAGAGCAGAAACTATAAAACAAAAAAATAAATAAAAGACAAAATTGAATTAAAACAATAATAATAATAATAAAGTACCTCAACACCATACTTGATAGCGACACCAGCCAAGGTATCGAATTTGGAAACATAGTGTTCAATGTATCCAAGTCTCGGAGGCGAAGAAGACAGCGAAGAAGGCTTCGCCGGACTACGTTCTTCGCTCGCTACCTCTCCGTCGTTATAATCACACACAAACCTATCGTAATGGTATCCATTCACGTTGCTATTGCTATTGCTATTGCAATTCTCTTTCCACTTTTCCCTTTCCATCGCGAATTTTCAACCCCCGCTTCAACATCGCAAATCCATTCTCGTATCAATTCGAATCGATCAATCGATTGATCAATGAACGAAGAACGAACGAAGGCCGTTACGTTCGAATTCGCGGATCTGTGTTTGTTTCTGCGTTTCTCGGCGTTTTCTTCCTTTTTCTCGGAAAACGAAGGAAAATTGATTTCTATCTCTCTCTTTTCCGTAGATTCGGTTTGTTAAATTTTTTTTTTTTATAAATAATAAATATTCCAATTAATATTAAATGAGAGAAACAAGTTTTTGAAGAAAAAAAAAAAACATGTAAAATTAGAATGGAGATTTTTGGACGTTAAAATCTTTGGTAGTTATTACGTGTTCATTTGGTATTAGCTTTTATTTATATACTTTTAACAGTATAATTAGTAATAATTTTAAATTCTGAAAATTTAGATTAGCGAATAATAATTTAGAATAATATACAAAATGTAATAAAACAAAATAAGGGATTATATTGATAGCTAGAATTAACAGAGAAGTCAAAATTGCATTTATGGGAAAGTGAATAGAAAGAGATGAGAAAGGAGAAAGAGAATAGAAAGAAGGGTCACATTGGCTTTTGTATCAAATGGATAATTTCTTAAAAAATAATGTATTAGGATAAGTATGGTCACTTTTAATTTAAGTTATTACTTAAAAGATAACTTTTTTTTTATTTGAATGAAATGGTTATTTAACTGATGATTTTAATTTTTATACAATAACCGTAAAAGTATAATTAATGCTTCAAAACAAAAAAAAAATAATATATAAGATAATTATTAATATATAAATAAAATTATATTATGTACTTAATTAATTATTGTTTTATACATCAGTTAAATTTTAATTTTATATATTAATAATTACTTATACACTATTTTCAGTCAAAGTATGTTTAAAATACTATGTATATTTTACTATTAGTTAAAAAACATAATATTTTCTTAAAAAATATTTAACATACTTTATTGTTATTATATTTTATTCTTTAAATTACACAATAGAACTTCACTTCAATCACATAATGCCTAAACTAAAAAAAAAATAATTGAAAATTTATCATCTTAAAAACAACTAATTACATTTTTTTACTTAGACATGTAAATAATCTTTTAAACTGTAATTAATAAATACAAATCAATAAATTTTAATTAAGTAAATCAATAATTTTCATTTATTTATATTAATAATTATTTTATACACTACTTTGCATTCTAAAATATCAATTACACTTTTATAATCAATACAATAAATATTATATATATACATATATAAATTAAAACATACAGTAATTAAAAAAAATGTAACTACTTCATTAAAAGAAACAGAGCCATTATTTAAGTTACTACTTCTTAAAAAAAAAAAATCACTTAAATGACGAACTTAAAAAATAAAAATTATCATTAAAACGACTAAAATAATAAATAAATAAATGATAACATATTATTAATGGTATGTGTCATTAGATATCTTATAAAATGTGGTTGAATAAATAATATACTTATCTTTATGTAATTTGGCATTTCATAAAATGTCATTTGACATGATTTAATGATGTGGTACATATTTACATAACAATTTTCTTTTGTATGATAGATTTATTTTAAATTCATAAAATATGAATTAATAATTTTATATTTATTTAATGTGAAGTTTTAGTTTTTAAAATGAATAAATAAGTTTTAAAGTTATAATGTTTGAAAACAAATTTAGGAGATCAAATAGAAAACATAAAAGATAATATGAAGGGTAATGTTTTGTTTGTTGTTACTTTTCTTTTATTATATGCAGTACTCAATGATATAAACTTTTAGACTATATCTCATATTACACAAAAATTAACTATAAACATACGCTTTTTTATGTGATAGTTATAAAATTAACTTTTTATTTTACTTTTGTAAGGAATTTTTTTTATCTAAAATAAAAAATAATATAATAATATTTAAATAAATAAATACCTACGTTTAAAGAAAGGGAAAAATATTTAAACTTTTAATTTAGATTAATTTTGAATTAAACTTTTAATTTAAATTTAAAATTTTTAGGTAAAAATGTTAAGCGTTTAGGTTAAATCACTTTCTTTTTTCATTTTCTCGTGTAGTCGTTATCCCTTCCTTTTTTCTCCGAGTTTGTTTTCTTCATCCTATCGTCTCCATCACACAGCTCGTTGTCCATTCCTTTCTTCTTCAGCAACTGACTTTCCTCTCTTCCGCATCTCCATTTCTTCCTTCAGTTTCGTTTCGTCTTTTCCCTCACTATGGTTGTTGAAGTTAGGTTCACTCATTTCTCTCACCGCCTCCGCCCTCAGAAGTTGCCGTACTTGCTTTTAATTAAACCCTAAACCCGAAAAATGGTTCTAATGTTTTTCTATCACGTTCATGATAAAAAAACATGGGATAAGGGATCCAAACTTGATGACGCTAACTTGTGGACCAAATTCGAAAACAACATCATGGAACATCTACTTCGTTAATGGATATAAGTTTCATACAAAGGCATGGAGTGATGAAAAGAAAACAACCAACATTGACTTGTATGACAAAGGTGTCACTGATGGAAGAGAAGATGACTTTTATGACATTATTCATCATATTTATGAATTCGAATATTTTGGCCTCACTAAGAAGATTATGCTCTTTTATTGTGAATGGTTTGATCCTACTTTTGATGTTGGGACCAGATTTCATTCGCAGTATAATATTTTTGAAATCAAGTTAAGTGGAAGATATACTCCTTATGATCCATTCATGCTTCCACAAAAGGTCATATAACCATATGTAAGAACCTTCGTGGTTGGTGTGTCGCAATCAGAACAAAACCCAAAGGACATGTTCAAGTTAAGAAAATTGAAGTTGAATTACTATATCAAGCTGACGAGATCCCTAATGTATTATCATTTACAATAATTGAACATTTACAAGGTTTATCTAACACCTTTGTTGTTAAAGTACTTGATCATCATGATATTAAACCACTTAATGAGAGTGATCAAGACCTCTCAAATGAAGATGACAAAGAAAATGACAACAATGATCAAGAAGGTTCAGAGTCTGATAATAATGATGATTAAGTATATTATTATATAGTATGTTTCAATCAACATATTATTAATACAAATTATTTACACATCCCATGTTAATTTTTGTTTAAAAAAAAAAATTGGTTAGGATTAAAGGGAGAGATGGTTCCATCTGTGAGACGTGGCTGCCTATGTGTGGAGTTCCCATGTCTATGCATGGTCAACTTGTCGTAAACCTAGGAAACATTCCTTATTTTGGTCTATCAGCAAGGTCTCATGGTGGGATTTCCCATGCTTCGCCTCATTCCTCCAGTCCATCTTCCTTTATCCCATCTTCTTCCACCCTCCCATCCAGACCGTTTCCGTCCACCCCCTCATTCTCGAGTCACCAACATTTCGCTATGCCTACACTCCCTCCACTTTATCACCCTCTCCACTATCACACCCTTCTCTTATACCCGAGCCCCACTTCTATGTTGATACATCTTATCCACCACTTCAACACACATTTGGTCACGTGGTTCAGTCGTCATGTGATCCATTTGTCCACCATAATATGAATGCACCACTCCACCAAACTTGGAATGCACCAGTACAACCCACCCCTTCCTCTTTTGTTCATCCCATCCCTATAGATTTTTCGCACCAGACTAAAGCAAGTCCCTCAGTCCAACTTATTTATGCTCCACTGTCTAACCCCCACTTTCTCTCTCTGTCCACACCGCTCCTGGTCTATTAGAGCAGCCCCATGATACCGATCTAGCTCATACCTTAGCAGCTGCTCCAGACTACGACCTTCATGCTGAGGAGGTGCGTGTGATTCTATAGTGGAAGGGTCATCATCCGACCTCTTAATAAATGATAAGTCATAATGCATTTATATTATATTATACATGTATTTAAAATTAAAGTTTAACAATCTACTTACATGTATTTTAGTTGGACACCTATATGTTGTTAAGACTATTGGTCATTGCATTCAATCTCAATTTTTTAAGGAAACTTATCATCATTATGATGTGATGACCGAGAAGAACCAATTGAAATGGTAGACTGATTTTAAAGTAATATTAGTTATTGATTAAAATATCATACAAATCAAGTAATTTTTCAGTTTTATGATATTAACATATTGATCATTGATTATTATTTTATTTAATTTATTATTTTATTATTATAATTATTATTTATGATTTTATTATTATTTTTAATTTTTATATTAATAACATTAATTTTTTATTTTTATAATTATCTTATTTTTATTTTATTATTAATATTTTATTATTATTTTTTAATTTTATTAAATTTACTATTATTTTAGTTATTATTATAGTTATTGTTTTTATTATGTTATATTATATAAATATATTATGTTATCCTATATAATTAATTATATTTATCTTATTTTAATATAAATATGAATAAATTAATTATATAAAAGTATAATAAAAATCACCATTGTCCTCCTAATATTAGTAAGAAATTGTGGGGCGGTTCTCAATTTTTAATTAATTGTTTGTATTAATTTTTGCACTTTTTCCTATCCACTTTCTCTTATCCTTTCCTCTCTCCAAAACCATTATAGGGAGGAAACCTAAAGAGCTGTGATACTTTAGGACCACACACTAAAATATAAAATAAATTATTATATAATATTTTATTAAGAAAAGTTAGTATCAAAATAGAAGTGATTTATTAATCAGTCCAATGTGAAACTATACTTCTTAAATCCCATTTTTTTTTTCCCATACTTTTCCTCTTCCCCATCCCTTATCTAAGACACCATAACATATCTATCTACTTCACTTATTCCTAATCTGAATTATATATACTGAAAAAAAAAAAAAATCAGATCTGAGTTATACACCAAACTACTCTGCTACCCTTCCCCTTCCATCTTCACTGGATCTGCTCACAAGAGATGGACACAAACTCAACATTGTTCTTCACTTTCACACTCTTTCTCTTCACCATCTTCACCTTTCTCAAAGCTCTCAGTCCAAACAAAACAAAACCAAATCTTCCACCAGGTCCTAAGGGTCTTCCCATCGTGGGAAACCTCCTCCAACTGGGTGCCAAGCCCCACCAAAGCCTGGCCACCATGGCCAAGGCTCATGGCTCCATAATGAGCCTCAAACTGGGCCAAGTCACCACCATCGTGATGTCCTCAGCAGAGACAGCCAAAGGGGTGCTCCAAATCCATGATAACTTCCTCTCAAACAGGAAGATCCCTGATGCAATGAGAGGTGCCAACCATGACCAATTCAGCTTGGCCTTCATCCCAGTTTCACACCACTGGAGAGAGCTGAGGAAGCTCTGCAATGGCCTCTTGTTCTCCAACAAGAACTTGGACGCCACTCAGGAACTCAGAAGCAAGAAGGTTCGAGAGCTTTACAGTGACATTCACCATAGCAGCTTGAAGGGTCAACCTGTGGATATAGGAAGGTTTGTACAATTAGTTATTTTTAGTTAGGTAAAAATGTTTCCTTTTCAAGTGTCTCACTTTTACTTTTTCCGAGGTTTTGATGTTGTATATTTTTCTCTTTTATTTCTGTCTTTGAGCCGTGTTTTCTGACATCATAAATTGGAAGGTTGGCTTTCAAGACGACGATAAATTTGTTGTCGAACACAATCTACTCAGAGGATTTCATTCAGTCTGCTGAAAAAGCTGGGGAGTTTAAGGAGTTGGTGGCCAACATCTTGAAAGAGATTGGAAAGCCAAATTTGGCTGATTGTTTCCCAGTTTTGAAGGTGGTTGACCCTCATGGCATCAGAAGACGCACAGGAAGCTACCTTCGGAAGCTTTTGAACATGTTCACTGGGTTGATTCACCAAAGGTTGGAACTGAGAAAAGATGAAGCTGGTTACTGCACCAAAAATGACATGTTGGATGCCATGCTCAACGATGTTCAACATACTTGTCAAGAGACGGACATAGCTAAGATTCAACGTTTGTCACTGGTATTTCCTTTTTCTTCTCTAATTAAGCTTTCCTAATATGTTCAATAATTCTTATTTTTCTTATCTCTTCTCCCATGTTACCTTTTCACGTGCAGATATTATGTATATATTTTAACATAATATATAAAGAGAGATACTCTCCCATCATATTTAATGTTTTATTTTTGTAACAAGTGATGCATTTAATAAAATGCACATTATTAAAATAAACTTTAAACTTGATTGAAAAGTCATACCATTTGCATTTATTATATTGTACGAAAAGTTTCCTTATTGGGAGAGAAAAGATATGTTTATACAAGTTTAAGATGAATACAAGAAAAATTATAAAATTTTTTTTAGTAAACTATAATTAACTTGTTGACAAGTTATAAAAATTTAAGAATTAAAAAAATATTTGAGAGATTTCTTATGAATTAATTAATTTGTACAGAAATTAGTTCTAGTTTATTTTATTTGATTTTTTATGTTTTCTTTATTATAAAGAAATTTGTCAAATCATATCATTATAAAAAAATCATGCATAGTGAAGATTTTTCTGATTGGCTAGCCTTCAACTTGGGCTGGAAATGATAGTGAATTGACATAAGAGGAAAGGGTGAAAAAGATGGTGGACCAAATTGCATGTGAAAATGATACATGATAGCCAAGTGACAAATTTTGTACTACTGTAGATGGCCTGAAAGATATGATGTTTTGTAATGCAAAATAACTGATAAGAAAACGTGTGTTTTGTCAGGACTTGTTTGTGGCAGGAACTGATACAGTGACATCTACAGTGGAATGGGCCATGGCTGAGTTACTTCACAACCCCAATGTTATGTCAAAGGCAAAAGAAGAGTTAGAGAGGTGTGTTGGAAGAGGTAACCTTGTGGAAGAGTCAGACATAGCAAAACTCCCTTATTTGCAGGCAATAGTTAAAGAGACTTTCAGGCTGCACCCTCCAGTGCCACTTTTGCTACCTAGAAAAGCTGAGGAGGAGTTGGAGATGCATGGATACACAATTCCAAAGGGTGCACAAGTGTTGGTGAATGTGTGGGCCATAGGGAGGGACCCTAAGTTGTGGGACAAGGCTAGTTTGTTTTGGCCTGAGAGGTTTTTGGAATCAGAAATTGACTTTAGAGGAAGGAGTTTTGAGCTAACCCCTTTTGGAGGTGGGAGGAGAATATGCCCTGGCTTGCCATTGGCCATAAGATTGTTGTTCTTGATGTTGGGATTGTTCATCAATTGCTTTGATTGGGAGCTTGAAGGTGGGATTCAAGCACAGGATATGAATATGGATGAAAGCTTTGGACTAACCTTGGAGAAGGCTCAACCTGTGTTAGTTATTCCAATCATGCCAAAACATTAGATATATATCTCTTGAAGATGATTCCAATGGAATCTTGTATAATTTATTATTGAGCTTTTATTGGAGCATTACAAATATTCAATTCTCCATTGGAAATGCTTATCTTTCAATATAAAAGAAATGTTTATTTTTCATATATATATATATATATATATATATATAAAATAATTTTTATAATTGTTTTCTTATATATATTTTTAAAGTTTTTAATTATATCAGTCAGTAAAAGAAATTATATGTATAAATCTTTTGTTTTCATATTTCATTATAATTTTAATTTTAATATTTTGATAATTTTTATTGTGATAATAGTTATATTAAAAAATTAATTATATTCATTATTTTTACTGACATAGATAAATATTAACATATGGAGCGACAACTCTTATTATATCACGAGTTGTAATAAAATAGGTTTGACATTTTGCATTTTTTTTTCATTTGATATCAAAGTAAATATGTATATATAAATTAATTAAAGTTAAAATAAAAATAAAAATATCATGAAATAACTAGTATTATCTTAAACTTTTAAAAAAACTATGTTCGAGAACTTTTAAAATGACTAATAAATAAAAATTGAAATTTTCAAAAAAAAAAAATTATCACTTTATCATGGAATGGGAAGAATTAGTTAATGGGAAAAAAAATGGTACTTTCGGTTTTTGTATTTTTTTTTTAATTTGATTTTGATATCTAAACTTTTAAATTTGATAATTAGCTCTCAATTTAAAAAAAATGAAAATTTAATCTATCTTTCGTGACAGTAAAAATCGTTATTAAATGTTAAAATTAGAACCCCATAAAATACTAAACACGCTTTCCAAAAATATTAAAAGACTAATTCATCGGTTTGAAAATATAAAAATTAAAATTAAGTTTTCACAAAAAACTAGTTGCTAAAAATATTTTTTTTTCTTATTCGACCAAATAGCTTTTTTATTTTTGTGTCAAATAAAACATGTTTTGTTTTGCATAATGTAAAACATATTTAGTTTCGCAGAATATAATATATATTTAGTAAAATTAAATGTGAATTCATACTTTCAAATTAAATTCATTTTAAGTAACTTTTCATTTCTCACATAGTGAACATATTAATGTTTTTTTTTTTTTTTTTAGTTTTTACTACATAAAATTCATTTACCATTATTGCTCGCTGGCAGGCAAAAAATAATAATAACTCTTCTCATGAGTTATGTTCTCTAAAAAAATGTTAAGTGTATTAATGAGTACTAGGATTTAAGTTCTGGATCTTATCTTATTAAGCTTTAGGGTCTATCACTAACTATTCTTACTTTTGGATACTAAAAGTAATTATATTAGTTTTAGATACTAAAATAATTATATATGTTAATTTAAAATAATAATATTGTCCACGCAAAATAATTATGTTTATGTCATGTCGTGATTTTAAAGTAATAATATTGTCGACGCAAAATAATTATATTTATGTTATGTCGTCATCTTTTAACATATTCGGTCTATAATAAAAAGATTAAATCGAAAAATAGACATTTCTTTTAGTTTGTAATATTTTGACTATTCTTAATTTTTTTGACAGATAGAATCTCAAACTCGAATGTATTTGGCAATCAATTTGTGAAGAGTCTAATAATTATGTTAATACTTAAAATTAGCACAGAAATTCATTGTCATTTAGAATGTCGTGTGAATTAAATGCTTGTCTAGAAGAGTATTCAGAATGCAAATTTGGAGAATTAATCCTAGGTAATAATTTTCTTTTTGCTCGAAATGTCTAGTACCAATTCAAGTTCTGATGAGTTTTTAGGGTCATTCAACGAGACTTTTAGAGTTAGGATGGTCGAAGGGGCCATTGAATTAAGCTCAAACTCTAGCTATGAAGAGGTTATGTCCCTTGTTTCCAAGGATTTGGCAGGTGAAGCTGTTTCATCTAATACCGAGAATGCTGATGTCAAAGAAGTTGAGTGAGAAGTCAAGGGTAAAAAGGTTTTATCTTTAAGAACAGGATATAAGTAGGTTGACTACACCATCTAAGAACAGTTCTTGAGATTTCGTTAGTCGTCCACTCTCCAATCATTTATTAGTAGTATTTCTTTTTCAGAGGATTACATCAAGGAGGAAATAATAAGTGTCAAACATTGTTGAGTAACGGATAACGTTTGTTATTTATAAATCATTATTTTCTCATATTTATTTATTTATTTTACTTATTTTGATTAGTGATTTGTGTTTAACTATCTATTATTTTTTCAATTTCACTGTCTGGACTTTATTTATCAAAAATTTGTAATTTTAATTAATTCATACTTTTTGAGCTAATTTTATTATTATTTTCGGGCAGCTTTGAAATTTTATTAGGCTTGAAAATTAATTCTAGATTTGAAGAGGAGTTGTCACATTATTAGTTTTTATTTTCAGTTTTCATTCGTTGTACCAGAATTGAAAAATTTGGGGCTCGTTAGGTTTAGTGTTGAGAACTGACCTAGGTATAACTGCCTATAAAAGGAGGTGAAGCCGGACGAGTTAATTATTCTCTACTCTTCAGATTCAGTTCGTTCTCTCTCTATGAAAAAACTGGTTCTGTATTTATTTTCTTTTCTCTGCAATTACGTTATGTTTTTGTTTCAATTCAATTTAGTTTTCTATTTTAATTCAATTTGGTTTCCTATTTTAATTCCGTTTTACGTTTAATTTCTGTTTGTTTTATTTGAATTTAATGGAAGACTAATTTATAAGGTTATCCTTTTGATTCAAATTGTAATAAAGCTTTGAGGTTGTCGTTGTGTTAATTTTTGCTCTCTTCGTCTCTTAATTTTTGTAATAAATTAAGTATGAATTTTTGTATCCTGTGATAAGCGGACTGCAATCTAATCAAGAGGGTAATTTAATTCAGTTAAGGAAATCTAATTCGATTGTTGGTTTTTATTTTATTAAATTCAATTATTTCAGGAAAACCCCATTCTCTTTGTGTGTTTAATCCTTTGACAGGAAGCTAGGTCTTTGGGAGACGACCTAGGAGTCACTTCCTAATACCGAATTTAACTGCATTTATTTGATCGGATACCACTTCAATCAGTCATGATTGAGAAGTGTTTGAGGACGATTTTCTCTATTTTTATGCTTGTCTTTTTACCAATGCACATGTGAGGTTTCCCCTGGATGACTTTACTATAGAGATCCTTAGAGTGTTAAATGTTGCACCCGAATAGCTAAGTTGCTTTTCAGGCTTTTCGGATGATAAGTGAATTCTTTAATCTAAGAGTAACACCACAATTTTTTTCTTTACTTTTATTATACTCGGCTTGACAAAAGAGTGGGATGACTTTCACTTGTCGGACAATTTAAGTTATGTTTTTTTAGCATTATACAATTCCTCTTATAAGAACTTTAAAGATGGATTTTTCAAAAACGATGTAGGCCGAGAATATTTTTATGATAGAGATTCTCTCAAGTTTCTTTTTTATTGGACGAGAAATCCAGTCAAGTTGAATTTATTGCCGAAATCAATGATGACTAAATATGACATAGCAACACTTTGGTGGTCTTGGAGTCGTTTCCAAAGAAGCTTCTGACCCAAAAACTCCTTAGACTATATCTATCACCTCGTCGTTCTGATAAGTTTTCAATTACTCAATTTTCAGTTTTTCTGAATTTTGTTTTCTGTAGCAGAACAATTGAAAAGGGGAAAAGCTACTTCAAGGGACCGCACTTGAGTAACCAACCTCTTACAATTTGAACTCAAGAAGAGCCAACACCGAACATTGTTATCACCACTGCCATTCCGATTGGATTTGTTATAACTCATCCACCTCCATTTGACACAAATCTTTGAGGGAAGAAGAAGGGGAAAGCTTCTTGACGCTCAATGAAAAATCAAGCTCCAAGTCTCCTAAGCAGTCAAAGAGAATGCATGGAGAGACTTCGGCATCTCTTGCTAGGTAGGGGTCTTTTTGGCACATAAATAAGAGTAGCTGAAAAAAGATGACCTTCAATCTTACAAGTGTTGAGAGGAAAGTTTACTGAATGACCACTCCTGTCGAGCTTATTAACGCGATGGCTGAATTTGCAAGATTCACCCTTTTGATTGGCACCAGACTAAATGGTGAAATATCTAAATTAACTCCTACTGCCAATGTCGAGATTATGAAAATATAATTGGCTGAGGTGGATAAAATAAAGAAGGAATTGCTCGAGTCCACCAACTCTTTGAAGGCCCTTAATGCCAACAAAACGCTAAGCGATAAAGTGAAGGAACTTGAGAATGCTCATGTGAAATGTGGCCTAGAAAGATTAACCTTGTCGACCAAGGTGGCGGAGTTGATTGCAAAAGAGAAGAGACTTAAAACGAGGTTGAGGAACTTAAACAAAGCTTGAATGACATGACTTTATCCTATCATGTTGAGTAGCTTAGGAATGAACGACTTAAAAAGGAGCTTAAGATGACACAAAAATTCATTTTGGAACAACATCAACTCGGTTTTCAAAAGCTCTTCAGCAAGTCGCTTACTTTTATAAGATTTCTACAAATGAAGGCAACTTTTATGGGAAAAGATTTTTATAAAGATTAAGTTATGTTGATATAGGATATTCTAGATGAGGAAATCGAAGTTGTTCCCCAACCTACTACCGAGGAGGAACACAATAAAGTCGTAGAATAACTAATTTGCAATTTTTGTTTTCTTTTGGTGACAATATTTTGTAACTTCATTCTCCAACATTCTTAGTTTTCTTGGAACCTATGTTAATGAAATGATCCTTTTTTGCCAAATTTTTGGTAGTCTTATTGCACAATAATATGTAATATAGTAAAAGGTTTTTGGTGAGAGTACTTAAGTTAACGAATTAAAACCTCGAGTACTTCTCTCACAATCATTTGTCCACTTGGTGGTTAAGTGCAATTAACCCTTTGCTTGCAAATATGTTTAATAACCTCATTCTTGCCAAATATTTGCAAATTTATTTTCAAGATAAATATAATGTCATTATTGATAGAAATTAGCACAAATTCGTCTTTAGCTAAGATAAAATGGAATTTTGGTCTCGGTAGGAATTTGCACAAGATCAATGTTGTACTAGTTGTTTTTGTTCTCGTACGAATTCTTCCTTAGCCAAGATAAATGAGATTTTTCTTTAATAGGGATTCATATGAGTTCTTCCTTAATTGAGATGACAATGTTTTCATTCTCGACATGGATTCATATGAATTCATCCTTAGCTAATAGGTAATTTTATTTTTAGGAAGAATTCATTCAAATTCTTCGTTGGTCGAGATAGCCAATTTCACTCTCTGCAGGGATTCATTATGAATTCCTCTTTGACTAATAGAGGTGATTTTGTTCTTGGTAGGGATTAAGATGAAGTCTTCCTTAAGATAAATGACTAAAAGAAATATTAAAACGTAAATATAATATTATTATAACTTACACATTTTACATCAACTATAGTAAAACTTAAGATGGGTTAAATTCTATTTGTTCTCGCTATTTCTTCACCAGTTAGCCACTCCAACCTATATGCTCCATTATTAAGGCTTTCCTTCACCCTGAAAATACCTTTCTAATTTGATGCCAATTTTCCTTCCATGAAATTCTTTTGAGGTTCTCCTATTATGCACCAGACAATATCTCCTGGGTGGAAGGTTCTCGATTTTACCTGAGAATTATATCTTCTTGCCACTCATTGCTTATATGCATATTCTTGTATGTGTTCCTTGTATTGTATTTCGTATAAAATATCTAAGTGAACTCAAAAATTTGCATTATTAACTTCAAGATTAGCAAATTGTCTTCGGATAGTGTGCTCACCAACTTCAACTAGTAACATGATTTTGTTAATGAAAAAAAAAATGAATTCTAAATTAAGGTACAGGTTCAAATTCTATCTAGAATATAGATGATATTATCTAGAATGATAAAAAAAAAAGAAAAGACTTTCGAAAGATTTTATCCAATTGAAATTTTTAAAATAACTGAAATAAGATTAAGAATTCAATAATTGAAATTGAATAAGTAAGTAAACATTTAAAGGAGATTGGTTGAATAGTACCAAAAAAATGGAGTACTAACTATCATTTCTTATTTATTATTGAATTAACCGATCAACTTGCTTTATTATCAAACATTTCTTTTTTATTTCAAAATGTTAAATTGTAGGGAGATTCCTCCCTAGTTGATTAAGGCATGCACCTATAGGCTTAAAGTGTAAGAATATTTAATTAAATATCATAAAAGTATGGTCCATGTAATTGACTCTAATAAAAGAAGAATTAATGTAATGATTGTTACTTTTAAAAGATAACCGACTTAGTGAAATTTCATTTTAAATTATAAAATAAATTTCCTTTACACTCACTTTAAATAAAATAAAATAAATAAATAAAGGAAGACATTGTCATCGAAAACTTCTTTATCAAAGTTAAAAGAAGTAAAATCATCATCAGTTTTTAAAAAAATACATTTCTTTTCTCTTATAAATATATTTTAACTTTTCTAACCATAAAAAGAAAAGAAGGGAGAGAGAAAAAACTCAAAAGATTGAAAGAATCATGAGGTCATTAACAAACAAGAATCATGTTATGATAGATTTTAAAATCTTGTAAAACTTTTATAATTTTATTATAACTATGTATAGTTATATTATGCATGATTATAGTTTTATTTTAATAATAGATTCTAAAATCTCGTAACATTCTTATAAATTAATCATAATTTATTCATTAACTATGAAAGAACTTGTACAAATTACTTATGGCAACTTCTCAACCCATATAAAATATTATATAACAGTTGTAACCAATAATCCATGTAGAAAATGATATAAAGACTCATTTGTTAAAAAAAAAAAACTATTAAACACGTTATTTATTATATTAGTTATTATAACTGTGTATGATTATGGTAGGCATGATTATAGTTTTAATTAACCAGTTCGTTATTAATAATAGTTTTGGTGAGACGTTACAAAAGTTTAGGAGAGATATAAAAGATAGACCTAGTATACTTTTCTTTTTACGTTTTAGAAGGGTTATTTTCAAAAATTTCACTTTTCATATAGTTTGTTTGAGTTGTAACATAAGGTCAAATGTAAAAATAAAAAATAAAAACACTTGACAGTTTTTACAATTTATGTTATATACATAATAAAATTATTATAAAATGATTATTTTATTATTAATCCTTGAGTTGAGAAAACAAAGCGCTAGTCAGTTTTTACAAGTTATGTAATATACCTAATAAATTTATCATGGAATTGATTATTATATCATTAATTCTTAATTAGAATTTATTTATTATACCTAATAAAGACTTTATTAAAAAATATAACAAATAAAAAAAAAGTGATAAATACTTTCCTCATTTTAATTGATGAAATTAGGCTTATTTGGATAAGTTTTCTTAAACTTATTTTTTTAAAAGGAAAATTAAAATTACAAATTTTAAAGATTTTAATTGATGAAATTAGGCTTATTTGGACAAGTTTTCTTAAACTTTTTTTTAAAAGGATAATTAAAATTAGAAATTAGTTTATTCAGCTTATACATAAATTACTTTGTAGAACTTATATATTCTTTTAATTTTACACAAACTAATTTTAACTTATGAAAAACTATATTATTTTTTTTATCCAGTAAAAATTCCTAGAAAAGGAAAATTATATTTGAATATTCTTATAAAATTTTTTAATATTCATAGAAAAGACATGGTTTTATATCCTGGTCCAATCTTAAATTACTATATGCAATAAAGAGAATTTATTATACATGTCCGTTTGTAATTAATTTTTAAGAGTATACTAACAAAAATATTTATTGTGGTTTAAAAAATATTTTATCAAAAGAAAGTAGTCAATGAGTTGTCACAAATATCAATCAAGTGTGAACAAATATATTGCTGAGATAATTAAGATCGTTTTGCAAAATTGATTATGCTATAAATAGGGCACACCATGGTTTCTCTTACAAAGCAACATTGTGAAAGAAACATTGGTTTCCTTGTTGCCATATGAAATCAATAGTAGTGATGAGTCTAAGAAGGGTCTTCTTCACTTTCATGGTTCTCCATTTTTGTTCTTTCCAATTTCATTATGTAGCCTCTGCTTATTCTAATTACAAAAAAGCACTGACAAATTCTTTGCTTTATTTTGAGGGGCAACGTTCAGGGAAGTTGCCACAGAATCAGAGAGTGAAATGGAGAGCAGATTCAGCACTTAAAGATGGTCAAGATGCTGGAGTAAATATTTCTTACTTTATTTTACCTTTGCATTTTATTTCATTTAATTTGGATTTCCATATAAAACACTAAATTTAAGTGGACAATAATACCAATTATCTCTACAATAGGTAAGTTTTATATCTTTTTAAATGCATATATGATTAAAAGAAAATTTTGTACTAAATACCAATTATATATATATATATATATATATATATATATATATATATATATATATATATATATAT
>Ga0099824_1000104_pt1 | contig 67383 bp, 31 predicted proteins | sample SiratrowhiteBW_FD_76837 | JGI IMG/M metagenome (GOLD analysis project Ga0099824, IMG submission 76837) | Root nodule microbial communities of legume samples collected from California, USA - Siratro white BW | ecosystem: Host-associated > Plants > Roots > Nodule | place: USA: California... | reverse complement strand
AAATATATATAAAATATTTTATATATATATCTATATAAATATTTATATAAAAAAAAAAAATATAAAAAAAAAAGAAAGAGAAAAAATATATATATATATATATATATATATATATATATATATATATATATATTATTTTTTTATGTGTCATCATCCCAATTTTATTTCTTACTCTCAATTTCAAAACTGAGCCACTTCTTGAACATAGAAAAAGATAGTTGACTCTGAGAAGTTCTTATTTTCTTTGTTTTTATTGGTTTGGTTCCAAATAAGTGTGTTCTATCATTTAATTTTATTTCTAAATTCCACTTCTTTTAAGAAATATAGGGTTGAAATAGCCCAATAACATTATTTCATCCATTAGTTATGTTACCCATGCATTAACAATCCATCATGTTAGAAGTTGAAGCTTCTATGGTCATCAAAGTCAATAAATTCATTTGATTTGATCTTTCCTATAAGAAATTTTTAAAGTTTTCTCAAATTATATTTATTTTTTTCTATATTCACATATTTTAAAATCATGTTATTTATCAAACTGTCTTTTTTAAGAAATATGATAAAATCATATCATTTTCTAAAAAAATTATGTATTTTATTACATATTTACCAATTTATATATTCTGATAGTAATATTCTCCCACATAATACACGAAAAATTTTAGATGAATCCTCAAGTTAAAGATTATTCTTAAGTAATTTCTCCTCGAATACTCATGATATTACTGGAAGAAGAAAAAATTGTACATATCTTTCTTGGCTTTTAAATTATTCCGGTGCAATTTCATTTTTAAATTACTAGAATTGACATGTTTCAAAAAAAAAAATTAGAGCAAATAATAAGCTGTATTTAGCATGCACAATTTTATATAGAGGAAGTTGTGTATCACAAATTGTGGATCTATAATGGTTGAATGGTTTTGACTGCAAAATTATTATTTATATTAGCATGACTTTAATTTGTTTAATCACTTACTAATTAGGTGAAGTTGTAAATGAGAAAGAAAGTTCTTTCTTTTGAATTCTTTTGGATAGAAAAGAAAGTTATGTACATGAACCACAACTTCAACTTCGATACAAAATTAATGTTACTTAATTTTTCACTAAAGTAGTATTTTTTTTTTTCTTTTCTTAAAGAACTCATATTTTCCATTTACAATTTCACTTAATGTAAATACAAGAATTTTGAAACTAAAATCATATTCTATTTCAATGACTTTTTTATTAGCCTTTGATCAACCCAAAATCGAGTTTTACACATTTTTTGTTATATAAATAATATAATTATGAGAGGGGTTGCAGAAGGAAACATGAAGCATTGGATAGAGAGGACTCATGACCGGCCAACATAGTCAACTCCGAAATATCGCTTAACAACGTTGTCCTCATGACCTTTTTCTCTAGGTTGTGCCCCTGTTTGGGGAAGGGCGGCGCAACCTCCGACGGCGGCGGCGGCAACCACCACGATGACCCCAGTGGGCCGGGGGACTCATTGGACCTGATCTTCGACCTCCACACTCTGCAACTCGCTACCAACTTCTTCAGCAGCCTCAACCAGCTAGGTCATGGAGGCTTTGGTCCTGTCTTCAAGGTACCATACCCTTTCTCCTCTTCAAATTTCAAACCCAATTACCAAAATAAAAATTTGCACATTTAGTCATAGGTTCTTGCCATTTTAATAACAATTACATTTTCTGGTATAGTAGATTTGTGATATTAGTTCCCTGATTCCAAGTCTCAAATTACTATTTTGGTGGCTCAATCACAAGCCAATGGCTGATCAACAAATTCCAACCTATATAAAAATTAAAAATTTTAAAAATTAAATTGATGTAATTGTAATCTTAAAGTATTAAAATCTCTATTAACTATGGAAGAAGATCTCTATTAACCAAGGAACTAAAATAGTAACTAATTTGTAAAATCTCAAGAATAAAAATATGTACAAGGCAATAATTTTATCATAGTAATTTATGATTATAAAAAAAAATTCAGTTTGATTGCATTCTAATTATAGTTAAATTCTTAAAAATTATGAATTATTGTAAAAGTGTCCTTTTAGATTTTAGTCACTGGATGACCAAAGATCAGTCATGAAACAGTAGTCCTGGTTGTTGAAATTTCAGGGCTAAAATGACTCTGGTCGTCTGATAAATTTATACTCTAAAACGGCGATTTTTACTTATGTAGGAAGCAAATTAATCGGTATTATTTCAACTCAATTTCTAACTATACCCTTTTTCCAATCTTTTTGAGAAGGACGGTTTATGTAATTAATTATATTATGCATGCTTTGTGCAGGGAATGATGCCAAATGGTCAAGAAGTGGCAGTTAAGAAGCTGTCGTTGGAATCTAGACAAGGAGTTAGAGAATTCACCAATGAAGTCAAGCTATTACTCAGAATTCAGCACAAGAACTTGGTTACATTACTTGGTTGTTGTGCAGAAGGGCCTGAAAAGATGCTTGTCTATGAGTATCTACCTAACAAAAGCCTTGATCACTTTCTGTTTGGTATTGAGAAAAGATGTTTCTTCATCTATTTATTTACTTATGTTTTGTGGTTGTTTTGTGGAAAATGACTGACAAAAGTTGTAAGACATAATATTTTTTCAGATAAGAGGAAGTCTTCATCATTGGACTGGGCAAAACGATTCAGAATAGTTACTGGCGTGGCAAGAGGACTTCTCTACCTACATGAAGAGGCCCCAGAAAGGATCATACATAGGGACATCAAAGCTAGTAACATTTTGTTGGATGACAAGTTAATTCCGAAAATTTCAGACTTTGGTTTGGCAAGGCTGTTTCCTGGGGAGGACACTCACGTGCAGACATTTAAGATTTCCGGTACACAGTGAGTAGACTCTTCCCTTCTTGGTTTTTGTTATTCAGGTGTTGGTATCCTAACACTTTATATTTGATGAATGCAGTGGTTACATGGCTCCTGAATATGCATTACGAGGATATCTGTCAGTGAAGACTGATGTTTTCAGTTACGGAGTGCTGTTGTTGGAAATAGTTAGTGGGAGAAAAAACCAAGATATGCGACTTGGTCCAGAAAAAGCAGATCTCTTGAGCTATGTAAGTTTTTTGGTGATGAAATGGCATCATAGAGCATCTAACATGAAACTTTTTGTGGTGAAATGTAACATATGAAACTGGACAACAGAACATGCATTTTATGGAACCATGACATGTATATTTTAGTCCCTGTTGTTTGACTTATGTGGTCATAAATTTCAAACCATAAGCTTAAACCAATCATTGAGAAAAATAATGTGACCGTTTCATTCTCACTTGTTCATTTTCTTCATTGAATTTTGTAGGCATGGTCGCTTTATCAAGGAGGGAGGATAATGGAATTGATTGATCCAGCCCTTGGTAAATACAATGGTGATGAGGCAGCTATGTGCATTCAGCTAGGTTTGTTGTGTTGCCAAGCAAGCATAATTGAAAGACCTGACATGAATGCTGTTCATCTCATGCTCTCAAGTGATTCCTTCACTTTGCCAAGACCAGGTAAACCAGGAATTCAAGGTCGTGCAGGGCATTGGACTACAACTACATCTTCTGCTTTGACCAATACCAATCCTAGTAATACTACCAGGGCCTCAGGTGGTAGTGGTAGTTTTGTAGAGGATTATTCTAGAAATTCTATATCCACCTCTTCTTTTGATGAAGGCAGATGACCTCCATCCATATTGTATAGGGTTCAATAGAAGCTCTATTTATTGAAGGGTATTTTTTTTTGTATTACTGTAGTTATCTTAATAGAGAAATGGTTTGATGACAAAATTCAGCATAGTTGATAGATAAATGGGTTTGATTCTTGCCCATATTTTATTTGAAAGGATAAATTTCACTTCAATAATTTTTACGTATCCAAAAGATTAGAACTATTTATTCGGAGATATGCTTGGTGTAAAGAAAAGAAAAATAGTTTGGTGTATCTAATGATATACGAGGATTGAGGTCTTTTGCTTTGCTGCATGTGGGATACTCGTACACTGAGTTTTTATCTGGCTAGAGAATAATTTGATGACAAGCGTTGTTATGGAAAGGTTAAGGGCATATAACTAATTTAGGATGTAATTGTTTTATGATATGATTCTCCTATTGGAAAACATTTTTGGTTTTAGTTTAATTATCAAATGAAAAACCCTTTTTTTTCCCCCAAATATTGTTACTTTTCTTACTGGTTAGGTAATCCATAAATGAAAATGTGGAATAAAATTTGCTACGCTTACTCAAAATCTTGCTAGTAACAGTCCATTAGAATCACGGAAAATGTGTCTCTTTTATACTAAATCTTCCTTAATTTCATTTTTTATTAAAAAAAAAACTATCTAATTAATATAACTTGATAATATGATTTTTATTTTCTTTCAAAATATATTCAACTAATATTTAAAATCGTACAATCATACCCCGCTAGTCAACAGAAATGAAACAATTTATTTTGAAAAGTTATATAATCTAATCGGCATTCGCCACATTCTCATCCTTACACTAACATAATTACATTATAATGAACAAATAAAATTCACAAGTTAAAACTAAATTATATAAAGCTTATTTTTAATTTATGAATGAAAATAGAATAAATTAAACTGTTTTTCTTGCTTATTCTCCTCAATATGCATTTGTAAAGAAATATATCCAAATAAACCATCAGTAACCTTCAAGCAAAGCAAAAACAGATTCACCTCTGTTCCAGGACCAAACACCGGTTGACAAAATCTTAGAAATAAGGGAATCATTTGGATGTTATAAGAAAAGATATAAAATTCTACATTGATAAACCAGGAAACAGTATTTTCTAAAATCCCTAAAGGAAATTTGGAAATAAAACCAACTCAACAAAACCAGCATCCACCATATGCAATGCAATTCAGAAACAAATTCAAAGCCTATAAATAGAACTTAAGCCTCGGTTGTAGGATATTCAAAGACAACATCTTTGCCTGAAAACTTCCTGTATACTGCAGCAAAAGTCTCCAACTTGTATTCAGTGTTGTTTCTCTCCTTAGGGTCCAAAAACACCTATGCACACGAGAACAATTTAAGCATAAGCATTTATTTTCTGATATTATATGCTCACAGTAGCATGGTTAACTATAGATATGATTTCTCTCCTTTGGAAGTTCTTTTGGTACAGACTTTACCTTCATGATCTTGGAACCATCAATTCTATACCTAACCCGCTTTCCAACAATCTCAGCAGGCAATACAATATCCTCCAGCATTGCCTCATGGACAGCAGTGAGTGTGCGGCTGCGAGGACGCTGAACAGCAGAACCCTTCTTTGGTGGCCTCAATATCCTACGGGTGGCAATCAGGACTACATCCTGCAATGCAAGATTAAGGGTCATTAACGTATAACAAATGAAATATCACACATTTTAAAAAAGTACGCAAACTACAGATGCCTCAGAAGATAGATGATTTTCATGGCTAATTTTATTATGTCATCACAGTAACTGCACGGCAACTTACTGAACTTAAGCTTTATAGGCCACTAAAACAGTTGCATATAAAGAGAAACGCAACTACAGATCATGGAGAATTAAGAGATATTGAAAAGAAGAGAAAGTTAAAGACACAACACATGTTAAGGATAAGAAGAATAATTTCCAATCTATTGAATCCATATGTATAACAAAGGAACAAGACTCTGCCTACCTTCCCGCTAAATTTCTTCTCAAGTTCTCTCACAAGCCTGACATGGATCTTCCTGAATCCTTTCCTTAATCTGTAGGGGACATGGATAACCACAGCCTTGCGGTTCCCAGAAACATCTATCTGGCTGTAGATTATGAAAAATAATAGTCAAGAGACAAGCAAAAATCTCATTATCTTCCCACAAACAACCATTAAAACAAATTCTTACACAGCTGAATTTATGTATAAATCTTTCAGATCACTTTTCAGCTCATTGTTAGTATTTTCAAGATCAAAGAATGCCTGCAGCAACATTTTTTTAACAAAGAGTTAATCATTGCACGTGAAACTGACTATCAGCTCCAGTATATAGCAACAAAAACAGTGTAAAGAACCAAAATAAACCTGTCCAACTGATTCCTCAAATTCCGTTGGCTCAGCATCCTTGTCTTTGTGGATTTTCTTCCTTGATGTGTACATCTTGACAACTGTAGACAAACATCGGAATTAGATAAATGCTGTAGATTACGATTTATAAAATGAAAGTTTAACGATGTAAACATCTGACAACAAGCACAGCCTAAGCATCAACTAATAGATTAATTAAACCTGTATCAGATACCACACTGGTCTAAATAATAAAGAAACAAGATATTAATCCCAGTCACATCTCATCAATTTTCATCAACAAACTGCCCAGATTACAGAACAAATTCAGCACGAATAAGCCAAATACTCTCAGCATTGTGAAGATAACAACAATCTTCCATTTTTTCTCATCGGTGTCATTTACCGATTTTAAAACTTGAACATTGGTCAGAAAGTTCAATGGTATATTTCTCCCATCGTGACAATGTATCACAAAGACGAGAAGCACTCTATCTATAAACCTATAAGTAAATAAAACAATGCTAGAGGCTACAACACCTAATAGTTAAGTGTTACACAACAATTAAGACTGAGATTCATGTCACTTTTGTGAGGTTACAGATAATCAAACTCGGAGAAACCAACGATTATTATCACTGCCAGATAATGCTAAAGGAGCAACATGTTTCTGAATCTAATAAAAAGAAAAACAAGACCCCTCTTTTCTTAAAGCGAATTCCCCATTATCCGAACAAAACAAAACAAAACAAAACAGAATCATCGATCAAATTTCCATAGCAGCCATTACCCAAACGAAAAAAAATTTACACAAAACAAAAAGATGAGAACTTGTATTCCGTTCTCCGTTGATTATGGTGAAGAATTTGCAGAGTGACTCAAATTCTAAAAGGGTGTCAGAATCCTACCTCACCCCAAGAAGATGAAAGCCACCGAGTGCCGCAGCAAAAGAGTGAGTCCCTGCTCTGTTTTCGCGGCAGTGAAACCCTAACGAGAGCGATTAAATTTAGTTTATAAAGATTTAGTGAACGACTTAGATCAAGTGTTTAGTACACATGGACGGTTCCAATTCCGTGATAGAAACTGTGTATCCTGGCCGTTCGATTAACCATTTTTCTTTTTTCAATATTTTCTAATGTAAATAAAATATTTAAGTTTTTATTTCCGGCACACTTTAATTTCAGTAATATATTTGCGAATCTAGTGTACCTTTGAATTTCCTTTTGTAAAATTAGGGTAAGCAACGCAAAAGTGACACTGTTTGATTTTTTTCCTTTTTTCTTTGTAAGATACGCAGTGTGTTGAATTTGAGTGAAGTTTTTTTTTTTTTTTTTTTTTATGTTAAAAATTTTCTAAAATGTAAAATTTTTTTTTTTTTTTTAAATTTTTTTTTTTTTTTTATTTTTGTTTTTTTTTTTTTTTTTTTTTTTTATAGATTACAAATTTCCTAAATAGAGATAATTATATATATTTTTTAAAATATTTAATATAATTATATATTTAAGATTTAAATTAAATAATACTAGTTAAACTGGAACACTTTCGTAGCTATTAATCCTTTTGATGATTTGTTTAGAAAAATATTGAAATATTTGTATATTTTGTTGCACATTATGGTGTTATGAGTGTAAAATTGATTTTAAATTGAAAAAAAGTTCAAGTAAATTTTGTATTGAATAAAAAATCATAACAAAATTTTATTATTGACTTGTTTTTAAAAATAATCAGAATTTAAATATAAATAGATTCGTCAAGCAACATATGAAATCAAGAAAAAAGGTTCAAAAATAGATATATTTTTCTCAGTCTTTTTGCAACTTTTCACTTTCTTCATCTGTTCAATCAAAGTTGGTTGCGGCTGCACTCTGAAAAAGTAATCTTCCCAACAAGGTTTGAAAAAAAGGGTTACTTTGAAATGTCCATGAGATCTTTATATATTGGCTTCCAAATGTTGTCCTAGAATCAAATTCAAGTCTTGACTCTTCAAGAGCATTTATGAAATCTTTGATAGTGTTATGGTTTTACACTCAAATTTTCAATTTTTATATTATGGGCTTGTGAATATCAACTCCCTTTCAACTAAAGAACTCATCAGAAAAATGCACTCATCACACTATTCACTTGAGAGAAGTTAAATCTGAAAAAGAAACATATCCAGATGTAACATGAATTATGAAACATTTACATTTACATTGGTAGCTTGTTATTCAACAGTTGTTTATCTATCTAATAACAAGCAGTACATATAAAACATAGTTTGTGAGTGGTTCTGAAAGAGTGCTCTAAAATCTAAATCCTCATCTTTGTATGTTCCTAAATTGCCATAATTCATCATTACTCCTTGTGCTACATTCAGATTCCATATTTAGCCAGTTGGTTTCTGATATTTGGCAACCAATCACTGGGAGTTTCATGTTCTCAGCATCCATTGTGGCTGTCAGGTTGAATGAATCCATGTCATAGGCATTGTTATCTATGTTGTAACCATCATATGAACAAATGTCAAAATCACAGTTATCTAAGGCCTGAAATTGATTTGTAGCGCACCCTAAAGGCTGAGTCATATTTTGGATATTTACTGATTCTGAATTGGAAATGCTTGAACCATTGTTGTGTTCCGAGTCTGAGTTCTGCTCATTCTGATTCAAATGACTGAGACCTCCCTGGCAAGTGATTTGTGTTTTTGGTGCTGCCCCTATCCCAAATGATGAATAATGAAAACCACCATCAAAAGGTATAGGAATTTCTTGGTCTTGGAGTGACATGGCTGAAGGAGATGATTCTTGTGCTTTGTGAAGACATCTTGTCATTTGTAGACCCTTGACAAATTCTAGAAATTCTGTTGTTCTCTGTGTCTCAAATTTCACATATCTTGCATGTTTCTGAATCCTTGTTCTCCAATAGTTCTTTATTTCATTGTCTGTTCTGCCTGGCAGCTGTTGTGCAATTTTTGACCACCTTCAACAATCACAAAAGTGGAAATAAGAATCCTAAGAAAGGATATTATTCTGAAATTGACTAGCACATGGATAGTGGCCCCTTTTGCTTCTTTCTCAAGAATAAAAAGCATTTGAATAAGCACAGTTTCACAAATACAAGTAATTATGAGACATGCACCTGTTACCCCACTTTGAGTGGAGTTCAAAGATCAAAAGCTGCTCCTCTGAGGTTAAATTGCCTCGTTTAACATCTGGCTTTAGATAATTTAGCCACCTTAATCTGCAACTCTTTCCTGTTCTCCTTAATCCTTTGAGAAAATTTAGTCATCAAAAAGATAAACAAAGTAATCAGAATTAGCATGCAAATTGTTCAAAAGAATACAAAAAATACCAAATAGATAATCACCAATAAGGTTTTGTCTTTATTCTTATCTTGGATTACCTGAACATATAGCAAGCAAATTCCATCTCCCTTCTCCATGATTGGCAATGTAATTGACAAGAAGATCATCCTCTTCAACACTCCATGGCCCTCTTCTAACTTCATTATCTTCTTCACTGTAACAGATGATGCTCTTTGAAGGTGTAGACATGGCAAGTCTCATTGATCAAAACTCAAAACACCATGCATATATATGCAGAGGAGAGCTATTATGAGTATGCAAATTAGCACAGATATATAAGTTATATAAATACACATGGTTTGAATCTATTATACAGTGCAACATATTTTTTGGGGATTTTGTCAACGTGAACAATATGAACTTTGTTGCTTTTTCTGTAGACAGGAAAAAAACTACTACTGCTGTTACAAATTCCATATTGTGGCTTCCATATACTTTTCATGGTCTCTGCCCCATGAAACATTAAAAGTGGATAGGTTCATTGTTCAGCATCTTACCTCGTTTCTAGAAGAATAAAAAAATTTACAGTTTATTACTACAAAGTTATTGGTCACATACACTAATTATTCTTTGATCGTAAGACACAAAGGTTATAGGTTGAGAACTGGAACTTGGCTATGTTATTTCAGTCAAAGAACAAATTCACTTGAATCACACTCTATATAACTTAATATTTTATTCAGTAATATCACTTTTGCACATGGGAGAAGGAGTTTCATCCCTTTATTAAGGTACTTATTCGAGTCTTACTAATAAAAGTAATAGGTGTTAGAAAGAATTTTGTCTTTGTAAACATAAGTCTGCAGTTAAAAAGTGAGTTCTAAATACAGATGCTAAAGGGATCTTAGACCAAAAATAATATTTTATACTAGCATCAAGAAAGATCTCCCTTTTTCTCTTCAAGGGTAGAAAATAAAAGAGTTATATGATACAATACTTTTAGTTCTTTGACCACCAGCAATGTTCTTTTCCCCTGTACATTGTTGTGTTGTTGCAATGGATTTATGTATTTGTTGGTAAGTAACAAGTTAATCGTTAAGAATTTCTTTATGCACTTGTAAGTATTCTGGTATAGGATCGAGTGTTTGTTTGTTTTAAGGGTTGTGCATCAAGTTAACACAGGCGTGTGAAACCAAATAAATTAGGGTACAAGTATTTACTAACCACAATAACGTGATTTTGACCATTATAATCTAAAACAAAAAAGTTGCATTATGAAAATCAACTATAATTAAAGTGTAACATATTCTTCCTTTATACCATATTCTAAAGGCCTAATTTTGTAGGCACTATAATTAAGTTAAAACCAAAGATGTAATTAAGCTTATTAATTTTGTTTTTGTTGTAGAATAGCAACAAGTTAAAACCTAATATTTTATACAAACTATTCAAATTTATACTACTAAACTGGTTTTACAGATTTTGAGAATAGTTTTACTTAATGCAGACATTTTATTATTCTATCAACAATGTATTAAATCGATAAATTTATGTCATATTGTTTCCATTGTTACCTCCATGGACAGTAACAGAAGATATATAGCATAAATACTCCCCAATCAAAAATTTGATGTTAATGTTGTTGGTGGTGTAGTGTGGGCCGGCATTGAAACACTGCTACGAATCTTACAACTCACCCACATTTTTTTTTCTTGGTTGTCATTGTCGCATGATGTCTGCTTTGGTATGAGAATAGATTCAACGTGGTTCTCCTTTGTCCAAATTATAAATCTTTCATTGGGTTCTCTTCTGGATGAAAATTCAGTAGAAGAATATACAAACACTAAGAATAGTCATCTATAATGTTTTACTTTTACTATAATTTTCTTCCATATGTGGGTTGGGTAGGGTATTAAATTTGATCACCTTGTCTCAGTTAACTTGGTTCAAGAATCAACACGAGAAAAGTAAAATAACTCTATTAAATTAGATTTTGTCAATAATGCTAATAAAAAAAGCTTAGCCAATAGTGAAAGTTAAAAAAATTGCTTGCAAGCTTAGGAAAAATGCCAAATCTTCTCTACAAAGTAATTGCAATTGTTGAGTCTTCTATGATTAAGTTTTCTTAAATATAACTTGTGATCATATTCTTATTGGCACTCGAATGACTAAAGTAAAGGTTATTTAGTCTTACTAAACTTTTCATATGAAAAGAGTTGATTGAGTTCAAATAAATAGCCATCTTAAGTCAAGATGACGAGGTTATAAAAAGAAAGCTACTAGAAGGAACTCATGTATCCAAGAAACCTCCATAAAGAGCGTCCTATGTGATACCTTTTCCATACCTTATATATTTTAAACTTTGGGTTGGAAACTCAATTTTTTTTAAAACAAAATACTTATACTAACTTTATTTTAAAAAAGTTTCATGTGATTAGCGTGAATCTAGGCTTGGGATAGAACCCTTAGGTTAGAGCACAAAAGAAACAACGAACTAACAAATATAAAATACACAGATAACAATTTTCATTTTGTCAAATGTATGAATATCTAGGTGTTTAGAGTTTTCAATTAGATAGGTCATAGATATGGATGTTGAAAAGGTGAATGAGATTGGACAGCTTGAGTGACAAAGTTGTACAAGTTCTTACTTGAATTGCATTCTATAAAGTATGGGAGAACACAATTAATTTGACCCTTTATAAAAAAAAAGGGGGTCTATATTTGATGACCCATAAGGCATACCATTAAGAAGTAGCTATTGTGGTAGGATTTAGGTAACTATTTTTGCATTGTTAATAACTAGTCAGTAACCATTTTCTGTTTGTTCTATAACATATAAAACTGAAAGCCCAGCCCATTCTCCATTTTGGCTCAAGTTAATCTCCTAATTACTAATCAATTAATCTTAATTTGTTTTTCTTCTGTTCAATTTGTCTTGCAATTATGCAATTGTAATGTTGGTGATTGTGACATGAAGCAAGCATGTAATTAGCACAGTGGAATTGCCAAGTAAGCAGGCATGATCCATTTCATTAGAAGCTTGTTTGCAAAAGTCAGACCAAGAAGCAGAGGCCACATAATTGATGAGAGTGATTCAGAGTTTGAACCAGGATAATGACATTGTGGTCACAAAGATAATAATAAAATTGATGATTACTATTATTATGATATGATTAAACGGTGATCATTAATCAACTGTGGTGTTAATAATTACAAAGACTCACTGATATGACATCATTCATGACCAGCTGTGATGACAGATAGACTTCGATGAAAAACTGTTCCAATCTCCACTTTTACTTTTCTTAAGATTTGTTCAAGATTTTAACTTTTGTTTGTGTGCTTGTTGGGAGAAAACAACCAACTTATTGGAAAGAAAAATGAGCTCATCATCCATGGTTTGCACTAATATCTTAAGCCAATAAAATTTGAGTTTAGTATCATGCACAGAGGTGTAAAAAGTTTCTTATACTGTTAATGAATTAAAATGTAAGAAAATAATAAAATCAGTTTACCCTGTTATTTAATTAAAAGTGTTATATATGACAATTTATTTATTTTTTACAACAATTACCTTAAAAATCATATTTTGGGGTATTTTAAAAATTTAAAATTGATTAAAAAAATGTAAACATCAAATTTCAAATAATTTTCACAATTATATGTCTTAAAACAACTTTAAAATATAATAAAATATGTTTTTTATGGACAGGCTGATTAAATATTTTTTTAAAGAGATGCCTAATATAAAAAATATCAATCATCAATTTAATATGTTACCAAGAACGTTCATGAGTTCATGATAAAGATTAGTATTTCATAATTTACATAAAAATAATATTTTAAAATGAACTATGCTATTTATCACATTATATTTTATTGTAATAATATCGCAAAAAAATTTCTTTCTTATTGTTAATAATATGAAAGTAATTTATTTTAGTAGTGGTTGGTTCGTGAGGAATGATTGTTCTAAAATAAATTTTGAAACCTATAATAAAATTTTATATTTAATTTTTTATTTACCAGAACAATAAATTCAATATGAAAATAATTTTTTTAAAAGGATAATGATAGAAATTAGAAAAGAGAATCACCATTGTTGTTAATTCTTTATGTAGTGTTTGTCTTATTTCATTAACAAATATTAATAGTAAACACTTAAAATAGTTTGATATAAACATTCAATTGGTATAATTTTTGAAATAACAATAACAGATTGTAAAATATTTATTACAAAATAACACAAAAGATAATAAAATATTTTAATTAAAAAATATACAATTATATCTCCATTAAAGATTATAAAAAAATAAAATACTTTACAAAATAAATAGAAAATAAATAACACTAAAAAATAATTTATTATTATTATTATTTTCATAGTAAAAAAAACCCAAATAAAAATAAGAGTTTACTTTGTAAACTTGATGATAGTGCAAAAAATGTTTATGCAGTGATTATTCATAAAATTTACTAGACCTTTAGTTCATTTTAGTAATAAAAAGAATCCTTTTAACCATTTAAAAATACTTTTTATATGCAAACATATACTTTTTAACCATTTAAAAAAATACATTTTATATACAAACATAATTAAAAAAAGTTATTATAAGGCTGAAATTTTCAGTTATGCGTAAATTTCAATTATATTAATTAAACATCTATATTTTCTTTTAATTGGTTGACTTATGGATTATATATTTTTCTTTCTTAATATTTTATGTATCTATAATTTATAATTAAATTATATGTTGCCAAGTCAATCTATTATTATTTGGCATGTTTCAATTCCTCGATAATTGTATAATCTATTATGTTTATATCTTTTCTTTATTGAATTAAAATCTCATTATCTATTTAATTTGGTAAAAATTAACTTGTCTAAGATACCACTCTTCCATAGTTAAGGTGAATGTTGTAGTTGGGTTATGGTGGTTGAGGTTGTGTGATTTGACATGGTTCTAAGGAGCATTAGAGAATGATGGTGAAGGAGAAGAACTCATTTTGCATGAGAAGGAAAATGACAAATTAGAAAAGGATTTGTGAGCTACTGAAATCATCACATGGAGATGAATCTACTGAATTGTATATACTCTACCTCTTTCTTTAAATAACATGAAATATTCAATATTTTTTTTTTACAAAATATAATAAAAAATTATATAAAAGCACAATATTATTGTGGTAAGCATAAATTATCTTACCAGATGCTCACAAGAAAGGTTTAGCATTAAATAAGTATGAGAATTTCAGAAGTACACGGAACACAAAAGAAAGTATAAAAAAAAACTTATAGAAAGAAAAAAGAAATATAACCAAGTTCTCCATAATATTTTATAAATAGTATTCTAATAACACTGATTTTCTAAATTATAAGAAAATAATGAATATGATTTATTTAATATAAAATGTAATTTCAATGTTTACCAAGCTAGCCAAGTGAAATGTAAAATAAACATGGAAAAAGTTCAATGGAAGATGGCTATAAATGAAAATTTAGATTTAACAAAAAAAAAAAATACTACAAGTGACACCAACGAAAAGAACAACTTTTTATAAGACGATGAATGAAAAATGTGAAATATGTTACTTAATAAAGCAGATAAGATAAATTCATCTTTAAATTTTCATTGAAAATCAAGTGATGTTAATATGATATAAAAAGACTAACTAAATTAAGAATGTATATGTAATTAGAGCAAACCTTGAGAGAGATTGTTATAATTTATTAAAAAAAAGTCATATTTACAAGAAAACTATATTTTCAGGATATATTTCACACTATTTCATAGAAGAAAATACTCTTTAGATTGTGAAATTATAAAAGAAAAATTATTTTTTATATAGGGTTCAAATTAGTTTTGATATTTTTTTAATACAACAAAAGAAAATCAATTTTAATATAAAAACTTTAATTTCATTAAATCAATTCTGTTAATAATTAATGTTGATTTGTTATTTAGAGAGATGGTTGTAACCTTCATAGAGATTTTTATCCTTTGGTTTATGTGTTTTTTAAATAGTTAAGAGTTTTACCATTGTAGCTTGGTGTGAATTTGTGTTAGATATAAAAAGAAGAGTATTCACTATATTGGAGTGTCTTTTTAGAAAGTGTCATTTTTGTGTGAGAATGTTGGAGTTTGGATCCAATTGGTTTGACGGAATAGGGTGTTTAAATTTTTTTTGTTTAAGTCGTCTTATTTGACACTTTGAAGGGTAAAAATCTATTAAGGTAGAACCAGATTAATATTAATCATTATTCTAACTAACACATATGATAAGTATTAGATATCAAACACGTGGTCAATTACATAAATAACTAATTGAATTATTTAAAAATAATTAAATTAAAATTTGTGTATTAAAATTAATAATATACCAAAAATTTGTTGTACTAAACCGATTATTCATCCTATAAAATTTGTTAGATTTTAAAGGTGAATTTCTCACTTTTTTTTTTTTTATAGTAACATTTGTTTGTATAGATAGCCACTACATGTAATCAAAATTTAGAAGTTTATGTAATAAAAAGAATTTAAATGATGATTATATGCTAAAAGAACAATTTCTTTGATGTGCAAATAGTTTTACAAAAGGTATTATAAATCAATCACTTCTTAAAGCCACTATAATAAATTCCAAGGATTCAATGAACCCCTCTTACAAATATAAGTTAATAGTGTCAGAATAATGATATCCTTCAGCCACAACCAAATTAATGTAGTAATGAACTGTTGAGAGATTGCAACTTTCTTTCTTTTCCATTTATAGTTGATTTCTTACGCACCCACTTACAATTTTCTGCTTGAAAATGTTCCCTTCAAAGGCCATAAGATGTGAAGGATGCATTTAGACATAGTATTAGCAAGTGGGCATCTTATCAATCATCAAATCATCTTTTAGGTCAAAAAAAGTAGACCATATTTTGTCACTGAATCTGTCATCTTGCCTAGGTTGTTCAACTATATGATTGCACCATAGTTTTCAGATAAAAATTTTAAGGAAATGTTGAATCCTGCCAACAAGGTTAAGTATATTATTATATTTGGACTACATTGGGATTTGAGGTGATTTAAATTGAACCACCTAATACCCTATATATATGTCCTAATGTGTGTGATACTGTTGTAGTTTCATATGGTGGAGTGGGGTTACAACCTTAAAAAAAACTGATTTTTTTTTCTTTTAAAAGAAAACAATCCACTTTCTCTTGCTGGAAAGGATACAACTTTGTGGCACTTGTTTCAAGTAATTTTAGAAGATAACTTTTAATGAAACAGGAAAAAGGATAACTTTGTGTCTAAAACACAAAAAATATTAAGAGGGTGTGTTAATATTGTGTTTCAGTTGTGAACCGGATCATGTCATTCTCAAGTATTTCTTGTTCTCTTTATTTTGTATTACTAGTTTTTCTTAAATACAGTTTTAAAGGGGTTACAAAAATGTATTCAATCTGCATTTTTGAAATGAGCAGATACAATTGTAGAACTTGCTAATAAGCATATCCAACTAAGTCATATTTTCACAAAATTAACTTCTCATACTTATCTGACATAGGCATCACTCTCTTTCTGTTCATTTTTTCAGTATTTAATTCTAAAGAGTGGATGCTGATACCAAGAGATACCAAAACCAAAGAGGATACTGATAAATTTCATCTTTTGTGAGCAAAAGAGAAGTTTGTAGTGATACCTCTTGGCTTTCACATGATCAATACACAAGTTGAGTTTTACTGAACATTATCTTTCTCAAATATTTATCACGTTAATGATATATATTAAAGGTATTTAACTTGTGATTTTGAAAAACAAAGCTAATATAACTTGCTGAAAGTACAATGAATTAAGTGCAAGTAAATTTTCCACCAAATTAATTTCTCAATATAGGCAATTCTACTATTTCTCTCACATTTTTCAGTATCCAACTGACATACATATATGACTTTTATTAAGAAAATATTAGTGGTCATGAGAAATGTTATCTTGGAAAATTGAAGACAAGGTATTTGGAAACAAGTGGAAGAGAGTACATTTTAGCTCCCAAATGTCAAAAGTCAAGACTATTACAGTTATGTTAGGTGAATCCGGCCTATACCTATTGTAGCCATAGACTAGGGATTCTTCATATGGCATTCTCTTCCAAAGAAACTTCTTTGGATGCACACCTTTGATTCATACTAAGGCTTAAAGGAAAATGCATGGGCAAGTTCACCATTGCACGTTTACAATATGGAAGATGTTTTCCCATAGGGGAGTGTGACATCACAACCAAATCCTCTATAGTCCTAAGGTCTTGCATTTAGTTTTGAAAACTCTAAGGATGTAGTTTTGCAAAAGGGTAATGAAGGGTTTTTACTATAGGAAAAGGTTTGTTCCAAAGTTAAGTAACTATGATTTGTCTTTCTGTGTGTGCCGTCAATGGCTACATGCAAATGATGAAAATAATGGCCATTTTTGGCAAGGCTACAATTGGGTGTGTGTGCATATAGGGGCAACTCCAACTTTTCAATGCCCATATGGTTTCTTTAGAGTGTGAGTGAGACCAAGGAATGTAACCCTTAATGAGAATTTAATGAACTGCCGCAGGCCAAACACACACCCCACATGTCAGAAGCCTGTTTCAAAGTTTGGTTCATTCATTTCTCGAATATCAGTTCAAATCAGAGGCAGTATGAGCAAACATAGGACAACAAACTCTGTGGCCAAACAGTAGGAATTGAAAGCTTGAACAACTTGAAGACTCTTCCAAGTTTATAAACATGTTTCACATATTTTTTTTAACCTATTCAAGATTAAATTTATTATTAGATTTCATATCAAAAATATTTTAAGTGTAACTCAATCTTACAAAATCAACTTATAAGATAAAGTTTAGTTTATATAAAACTAATAAGATTTATATTTATTTATAAATTATTAAAACGTCTCACTTCTAGTCGATATAAAATTTTCGATAATTATGAAAAAATGTTTAAACAATGTATTATGAGATGGAATCTAAACCACGTTTTTGGATAAACACGTCCATTCAACAAATCGTATAACAAGAAAAATACAAAATATAAGAGTGCATGCAATTTTTCTTTCTTAAACTTCATTTCATTTCATTGTGAACTTTTTGTTAAACCAGTTAGTTTTATCAAACTATTTCTTTAGTTTAACCTTCAATAAAATAGTATCAGTTTGTTTGCATGAGAATCCTTTGATACTAAAGAAATTTTCCTTGATGTTTAGGCCCTTGGTTAGGTTGGTTGATGATACATTGACCAAACACACTGTTTTAACGTGACTTGGTCATTAAGAAAGCTAAAGTTTGGTCCTTTTCTCACACATTCATGTTGGTGTGAGTTAATGGATCTATACCCTCTGGTCCATTACGTAACAATAAGAGTTTTAATGGTAGTGAACATAAAGCAGCATGCTTATGTGGCCTCAAGTATGGACAAGGGTGAAGAACAAGTTGCAGAAAAGATCGCACTCTAACAATGACAGTTTGTGTGCACAGTATGCGTCACAACATACACCATTTCAAATATTCTGCTTCACCATTGCAATGGGGTGCAAAACTAAGTGACCAACTTTCCAGGGTGCTTTCTTCCTGTTTTTGTCCAATTTACTTTAATATATATATAAGTACTTTTTTTTCCTTATTCAAATAATTATCAAATTAACTTTTGATTTTAATCTTTGGAAAACAATTCGGAAGCAAAAGAACAAAACCCAAAAAGAAATCAAGTTATAATTATTAGAATATGAATTAGCTATACCTAATCACATAAAACCAGTGAAATGGGATCTTTCTCATTTTTCTTTTCAAATTCTGTTGAGATTTTAATTTTTCCTGTATACCTTTCTATTGGGTACTTTAATAATATGATATCTGAGCATTTAATGAATTTAAGATCAATTTCAACATAATTTTAGCATGTGATTTTTAAATTTATTTTGATTTTAGAAAACAGAATGATAATAGAGTATAAAAAGTATTAACGGAGTCTGAGTTAAACTAACTCATTACTCAATTTAATAACATTTTGGGTCGGATATTGAAGTAAGTTTTTACTAGACTCGATTCAACTTTATCTCATCTTTAATTAAGTTTGATTTGATTGAATTAGTAATATTTATATAATTAAATATTTTAATAAAACGCATTTATATAATAAAATAACAGAACAAATTGAATAATAATTATATTAACAGTATTATTGATATTAATATTATTTAATAATTTTAGCTGAGTTGAGTTAGTTTTAAAGTTAAAGATATAGAATCAGTTACTCTATCTCTAACCAATTGATTTAAGTTTAACTCACTTGTAAAGAAAACATATTATTTGATCCAATCTTACTATTAATCTTCTTAGAATAACGATATTTTGACGTTTTTCTTATTTTATATAATTATTATAAAACTAAACTTATTATTATTTTATTTTAATATAATGCTTTATTATTAAAAAAAAGTTATTATGTAGTTATTTTTATAAAAATATTGTAAGCAGATTATTTTTAATAGTTTTATGGATGAAATTCTTGCACGTATACAAGTACCAGGGTAGTGAATAGTGACGTAGGTAACAATCGATTTGATTGGTACAAATTTTTTTGGAATGGAACAGTACTTTATTGTGAAATATCCAGATTTGTATAATTTTGAGTTATATAACTTTCTCCAACCAGAAGTACAACTATCTTAACAAATATAATTATTTATTTATTTAGTCTAATCAGATATTTTAAAATATTTTTTGTTAAATGATAATGCATTATTTTATATATAAACTACTTATACATTTATTTGTGTGTGCTTTTAATTGTTTTTTCTAAGTTCATAGATTTTACTTGGATTCATCATATATATTTTTATATATTTATATAGTTTTATAAATATACATGTTTCTCACTTGATTTTTTTATTTAATTATCTATTTTAGATTTTAAAACATTAGTCTCTGAGTAGTAAATTTAGAGAAACTTGAGAAGAAGAAAAAATTAGTGGTTAATTAACTGACTAATAGAATGCCATAGAAACAAAAAAAAAATCATTGAATGCATCAATCAATATGTTATAATTTAACAGATGATTATAAGTTTGAATGTTTAGTACACAATTTTGTTAAATATTTGAAAGAGGGAGTAATTTATTATTTGACTTAAACAAAATTAAATACTATAGAATGAAGGAGCCATGAATGAATATTGATGATACACTAGATATTGAGGAAATGGTTGAACATTATGCTATAAAGTGTGAGAATGAAAAGAAAAATGGAAGTTATGGTGGTGACATAGAATAAGGAAGGAGAAAGGTGATATATTTTGGAAGATTTTGCACCAAGGCCATGCTTCCCCACTAAACAAGTGCACTTTTTCTAATTCCCACTACAGCTAAAAAATTGAATGATAGCACAAACACAACTTCAAAAGTCTAAAAGCTCCAAAACTAGGCGTGCTTTTCTCACAAAACATGGCTCCTTATTCATATTGGACATTTTTCCCTGTGCAAGGGGCCAACTAAGGGAACATAAACTACAGAAGCTTGAGCTGCCACGTGGCCACCTCAGAATACCTTCTATTCACCAATGTAGTCACATTTCCACAGTATAAATACCACAGGTGTAACCCACATTATCCAAATACCACTTAACACACCTCATAAACTCTCACTCAGTTCTTCATTCACATGGCTGAATTCTCAGAAAATTTGCAAATGCAAAGCATTAGACCCTCCTCCTTTCCCTTCTTAGACATTGATCCAAGCATGGAACTCTTAAACCAATTCATTGGCATCAACCAACACCATGTCATAGACAACTCTAACTTCACTATGCACAACTTGATGCCATTCTCCTGTGACACCTTCTTGGGCCCTCAAGAGCCTGAGTTTCCGGGAAACTTGGAAGAAAATTTCCCTGCCCTTGTCAACCACAATGCACTTCCTGTTTCCCTCCCCATTTTCCAAGCAGAAAGTGAGATCCATGAAGGTAAAAAGAGGAAATCAATGGATCTTCTCGAGACCAGTTCGGCTAACTCAACTCCTGCAGTTTCTGAGAGTGGCAGCAAGATAAAACATGTAAATTTCTTCTGCTGTTTTTTCATGCATGCACCATGCCTTATGTTGGATAATTTCGTTTGAAAATGTATGCAAGAGCAAGACTGAATTTGGCTTTCACTTTGTGAATGATTTCAGAGTTCTGGAAGAGGAAAGAGAGCAAAAAGCAATGTGACAGAAGAGGAGAAAGCAAAGGAAGTGGTCCATGTGAGAGCCAGAAGAGGTCAAGCTACAGATAGTCACAGTTTAGCAGAAAGGGTGTGTGTATATATGATTCCTAACTTCACTTTCTTCGAACCAAGAAAGAATTGTTGAATAACAACACAAAAGTAAAAAAAATGAAACAATCAAATATATGAATATATTCAATCTCACTTTGGCTAATTTTTTTGTCTGTTTGATTGTGATGAACGTGGACTAATGCATATTTGTGTATCATTTATTGTTGTTCAGGTTAGAAGAGGGAAAATCAATGAGAAATTAAGGTGCTTACAGAATATTGTTCCAGGATGTTACAAGGTAGAGACATGTTTCCTTTAAAAGCTCCAATTTTTGTGTTACTTCATGAACCAAACTCTTATATTTCAACTTTCTAATCAATGTTTGCAGACCATGGGTATGGCAGTAATGTTGGATGAAATCATAAACTATGTGCAGTCCTTGCAGCATCAAGTAGAGGTAAGTGATCAAAATAAAAGAGAGAGAAGAAGATGGTGTTCATTTTTTGTTAGAAAGATACTTTATGTTTCAACATAGCCTTACTAATATTAATAGCAATCCACTTTTGGCTCTTTTGCAGTTCCTTTCCTTGAAGCTTACTGCAGCAAGTACCTTTTATGACTTCAATTCCGAGACAGATGCTTTAGAAACAATGCAGGTACCTACTTCTAAAATAAAGTTTTGTGTTGTTTAAATGATTGCTCCTTTTGAGTGGTATTTAATCAATAAGCATGAAAACTTCTGAATTCATATATGTGCAAATTGTTTTGATGGATAAGAATAAGTATAAGAGATGGTGAACATGAAATATGTTTGATAGAAGACAAGGGTATGAGTAGTTGTGTCACTCAATGTTCAAATTCAAAGTATATTATATTCATCTTTAGTTTTTTAATTTGTGGCAGAGAGCAAGGGCATCAGAGGCAAAAGAGTTAGGGAAGTATAAGAGAGAAGGGTATGGAGGAGTTTCTTGCTTTCAACCAAGTTGGCCACTTTGACTTCAGTTTTGGATGTTTTAACTCAGCAGCCATACAAGACATGAGATCACACTTCATCTGCTCTTTTACTTTTACTTTCTGCAAAGATCAATTTGTTTCCACTCTGTGCTGCTAGCACAAGTGGACATTCTTGCTTGTACAATCCTTCAGACATGTGTAGAAATCAAATGGAAGTTAATAAAAAGAAAAAAGCCCACATTTCATATATATTTTTTATCTGTGGAATGGTGTGGTGGGTTGCAGTACTTGCAGATTTGACAATATATGGCCAAATACACAGACACCAATAATCATACCTCAAATAACAACAATCAAAAAGGAAAAAAGAAATAAGAAGAAATAATTCTACTATGTATTTCTGCCTTCGACCGAAGCATGTGCATTCTAGGCTAGTTATTAATTAATCCAACAATACTTGGAATTAATTGCCCTTGTGCATGCAAGATCTTGAACCTAACATTTTTTGTTTGATATGTTTGCAAATTGCAATAGCCAGATAGTGTTATGTAACAAAAATGCATTATTCAGCAAGAACAACATAGTATAATTATTCATTCATGCATGATCAATAATCTTGCTAGATACATTTACACCTCAAAGTTCAAAAGCTCATGCCAGTACAAGGATTCTTTCATTTTCTGAGTACAAAAGGCTCATATCTTTTTATGATTTTGGGAATAAAATTGTTCTCGAATCATATTATTCTGATTACCATACACATTCAAAAAATTATTGAATTTGATGAATTCCCTTTCTCATTTTCTTTAAGAAATAAATTTGACCATCATGGTAGCAAAAATAACCAGTTTGGTAACCTCAAATGTAACAACCCAAGACTTTAATTTCAGTGTTTTTACCATTTTAGTCAATCCAAAGTATTAGTTTCCTTGTCAATTGCCAAAGATGTCTATTAGTTACTTGTCAATCTGAACTTTGAGATTCTAAGTTGAATTTGAATTTGGCTGGTTATTCGTATATGTCACTTTTTGGTGGTTGAGAATATTAATCGTACATAAATAAATCTCACATAACTAATTCCAAATCTTGCTGAAATTCTTGGCAAATATTTTACTTGCAAAAACTACTGTGAAAAACTGTTCTCGTGATTCCATTCTACCAAGTTCCACACATGGCCCCAGATTGAATTGTTGCGATCATGAATCAACTATGAGGTCCATGTCTCGTAGGACCTACGGCAACAACAATAATATTAACAAGTGTTTCTTTTTTATTGCAAATTCAACAGTGTTTATCTTTCAATTTCTCTCAGGAGATGTCGCTATTTCACTTGGCTATGTCGACTAACACCTACTTAGGCTTTTTATAATAAGATGAACCTGGCTAAAGGAGTTGTTAATGAAACTAGAACCATCAAAATTAGTGGTCAACCCTTATCACAATCACAATATTATATTGTCTCACAAGTTGATTACATAAATTATACAATAGTACTTAACTCTATCATAACATAACAGTTCATAAATCTGGTTGATCATTTTTATTACTGTCTTTTTTTTTTTCATCTGTAAGACTTAAACTAAAGGAACACTGTTAGTATGTGATATGAGATTTGTCTAAGAATTTGCTTCCATATCTCTTTTGGTCTCTTTGGAATGGACCATGTTAATCAAGAAGGGGGGTATGAGGGAAAAGAAGAAAGTAGTAATTTTCAGTTGATGTTTTATGCTCATATAAAAGTGCTGTCAATTGAGCCAGAGGCGATGCTTTGTCAAGAAGTAGTTTAAAAATCTGGTTTGTCGGTAAAACAAGGAAATTGCTTATCCATTTTGGCAGTGTAATGAGGGGTGAGTGCAACAATTGTAGTAACATGACAAAGCACAAGGCAAATCCAAGGGGAACAGTGTGCATGGAACCCACTTGAGGCAATGAATTGATGAAATCTTGTGGATGTTGCCAATTCATTAAGTGAATGATTGAGGAGAGAAAGCATTAATGAGGTTGTAGCACATTTGTTGTTATTGTTTAATGAAAGGGGAAGGAGGGGTTAGATGCATTGCATCCATGGAATTGGTAGAAGAAGAGGACAGCTTGAATGGGCCATAGCATGCTGAAAAGAGGATGGGCAATGTGGGTTCTCCAACTTCAGGAAAATGATAAGAGCTTGTGAACCTTTTAAAGCCACTTTTGCTTCTTCACTCCAACTCAATCTCCTTATTTGACCCACTTTTGACCATGCTGTTTCCTTGTCTCTTAGAGCTACCATGCATGAATAAGGAGGAGGAATATGGACTTAAAGGGTCTTAAAGTTAAATGCTTGAAAGATGGGTATATCATATATTCCCAATATGGATTGAGATTTGGGGACACATGTTGGGAGGTAGTAGTTGGGGGAGAACACTAATCATCAAATTAACTTACCCATTACTCTATCCATGCATGAATCATCCATCACTCGGATCTTCAAGTATTCGGATTCGGATCAGGTCTCAGTCCACTTCGTCAAGACACCAGTTCAAATCTTAGTACAAACAAATAGTGATTGGATTTTCAAATACTCGAACTCGGACTCGGATCAGGTCTCAGTCCACCTCATCAAGACACCAGTTCAAATCTTGATACAAGCAAATAGTGATCACAAGTTTAGTGTACAAATTTTCTATTAGTGTTAAAGTTTTACTTTTTACATGATTTTACCTTATCAAAATTGTTTCTTATAAAGGATAATAAAGTAGTCTTCTACCAAAAAAAGTTGGGCAAGTTCAAAGTTCAAGGATCCAAGCACAAGTACAGTGGGCTCACAAGTCACTACCAAGTTCTGAAGTGAAAGTGGAAGTTGCTAGGTGGTGAGGTATACCATAACCCCACCAGTTTTGCCAAAATGGAAGCAAAACCATCAGTATCTGTTTGTATGGTCTCTTCACTTAACATTGAAAACAAAGTTGATGACTCTACAATTGCAACAAACACTCTCACCCCAATTTTGTTGTTATCTTCTTAAAACCAACATGTTCACCTCCCTCTGTTAAGGTCAAGTGGTGTTGACTTGGCATGATATGGTTTGGACCAAAACCAAGACTTCTGTCTCTTCACAACACTGGTGAGGGATTCTGAGTTTGTAATCTGCCATTCAGTTGCTGTTAATTATTCACTTCACATCAGCCCCCATTTCCACAGAGAAGTTTTTTGCACCTAGACTTTTTCTAACTGCTATTCACATAACACATTATTCCTAGTCACATATATGGCCAAGACAATACGTTAGAACACAATTCCTCAATTCCAATTACCAACTCATCAACTATGAATGCAACTACTCACATTACTCTATTAATTTCACTGTTTTTTTCTTGGATTTAACATCACCATTCTGTTTATCCTTTCAACATATTTTGTTTAAGTGTTTTCACTTTTGGGAAGAGCCTTGAAAATATATATTTATGTGAGGAAGGAAATGTTGATTTTTATGTTTGTGAAGTTGAAAATGTGTTGTTTAAAGAGAAGATGGAAAAATATATTATCAATTACGTAAATTAAGTTGACTTAGGATTTTTAATTAAATTTATGTACTTTTTTGTCTAAATGGAGCAAGTACACAAACCTACAAGAGATGGGGTAAAATAGTAAGTGAATAATGCTTTTAGAAGTTTTGTGTTGTACGAAAGTTTTGTGCTGAAAGGAACTGGTTCATATTTTAATGATACACCAATTGATTGCGTAAACAGATAATTTAACTTTCCTTTTTTAGTAAGATTTCAGTTTCGCTTTATAACACGTAAAATATGTTTAAATAAGGTTTTATACATATAAAAGATTATGATTTGATGTTTTATGGTTTTTCTTTTGGGAATTCCTGCACTCCCATAATTTCTAATTGCATCCCCCATAACTTTTAAATGTAATTTTTGGATTATTTTTTGTGGAAATCTTCCAAAACAATATGTCTGGAATTTCTAAAGAATGATTTTCAGAACATGATTTCTAGAATAAAATTTCTGAAACATGAATGCATTTTAGAACAAATTTTTTGGAGCATAATTTATTAAACTGGTTTTCTAAAGCATATAAAATATACTTCAGAACGAATTTTTCAAAGGAATATTTCCAAAACAACTCTCTGAAGAGCTTTTTAGAATAAAATTTTTAGAACAAGCTTTCCGGAATATATCTTCTTGAACAAGTTTTTCAGAAGAAACTTCCAACTAAACATATCATTTTACCTTCTCTTTTCTTCTTCTTTTTCCTCCCAAAATAATGCAGTGGCAATAGAGCAGTGAAGTGAGGGTAAATATTTTAGTCTTTTTGCTTGTAATATAGAGGTGCATTTAGTACTCACAGGGGTGCAGATAAAAAAACCATGAAATTTTCATTACTGTTAAAACCGTAGCGAAAGCCCATAACAAGAAGGCCCATGACAAACTGAACTATTTTTTCCTTCTTTTCTAAATTTTTCTTCTTTCAACCTTATAATATAAGAAGACTGATTTATAATTATCATATATTCGGAATATATTTCAATTGAACGAGTTACATGAAAAAGTGTATCCTATGTTTTTTTATACAAATTTTTGAAAAACAAAATTGGAGATATTTTTATTCTTAAAAATAAAAAGTTCCAAACACCAAAAGATTCTTTAAAATTTCATCAACACTCTATTTTTTTCATTACCTAACTTTAGAAATGAATGAGATAAAGGTATATCTAACCCATATTAATGTTAGGTGTTAGAGGATTGAACTATAAAACCTAATTCTTCACTACTTCATGTCCACGTGTTCTTCTATTCTCACCTTCTTTTTCCATCTCTTTAATTGTTTTCAATCTCTTTACCTGTTTATAGGTTAGATATCTTTCTTTTCTCACTTTCACATTTTTTTCCTTGTCATATATCTTGCATGAATTATTTTTTTTATTGAACGAGGGATCTCTACTTAATTTCTTATCCTTTTTCTAGTACCCCTTTTCTTGTTATTTCTTTTATTATGCATTTAAAAAACATAAAAATTGGTAAATTATAATTTTAGACTTGTTGACAAGTCAATATAATCTTAAGAAATCACTTATGTGTATTTGTTGATATATAATTCGTAGATATCAATTTTAAAATTTTAATATTTTAAAAAATAAATCTTTATTGCTTGTCACATATTTAAAAATATTTAAATGATAAAAAGATTGTGGAGTTTTTTTAATATGAAAATGAATATAATAATGATGGTTACAATGTTAGTTACACATAAAAAGTTATAAAGTGAGTTTCACTATTATAACAATGATAGTGATATTATATCATGTTCAATTATTTCATTAAGGGTATTGATTCATTCTGAAAATTATATTAAATAGATATTATTATTATTATTATTATTATTATTATTATTATTATTATTATTATTATTATTATTATTATTATTATTATTATTATTATTATTATTATTGAGTATAGGATCAATTGTCACAAAATGTATTAAGTTGAATCAATGTTTTTGAATAAAACTTTGTTACAAGTAATTATAGTTCTTCATACTCAGTTAATACAAACATAAAATTATTACAAACATCTCAATAATATATAATTAATATATGAATAATTACGAAAATCACTTATCACAAATTATATTAAATAAACAAAAACTAACTTATTTTAAAATGCTACTAATTTCAGGCATAAAATTATCACTAGATAATTTCAAATAATAAGGTGATTTCTAGATTTTTAATTGAATATTAATAACTCTTCATCCTCATATTAGTGTATATGAATTTTTCATTAACTCTTCATTCATGATACCTTTGTGCCTAATTAACGGGTGTATCATTAAAGTTTAAATATCCAAAAAATCTTATCACATTTTATTAGTATCTATGTGATAACTATTAGCACACACATATCATCATATTGATAACACTTATATATTCACATTCTTAACATATCATCAATTATATTCTACGACTTATAACTTGTAATCAATCACACTCTCACTCATTCATGATTTATTATCAATCATATAGAACATTTATCAACATAAAATCATATTAATTTCATCGTGTAAAGTCACCTAAAGGAAATTCATGAAGGGGATATTATCTGTCTTATTATTTTGTTGAATGATCACTATAACTTATGCAACAGACAGTTGTTTAAATAAGAAAATATCAAAGAAAATAACTTAATCTTTCTATCTCATTCTTGTTTGAATGATATATCAATTGAACAAAAATATATAAGAAAAAAATATTATGCAACAAATATTTTTTTTAACTATCTCAATTATATATAATAACCCATATAACTAGTAAAATTTTACATTTAAAAAATATTTTATGCAACTAGTCAAATTATACCTTTAGGATCGTTTCTAATCCTACAAAATATATTATTGGAACTCCAAGATCTACCTTAATCTTATTCAACCTCAAGGTATCTTTAAATATTCAATTTAATTTCCTACCAAATTTCATATAAAGTGAATTGAAGTATGATTATTAACTTTCCCTTATTGCCTTCCAATCTACATAAACTAAAGGTTTAAAAACTACCTTAAATAGCATTAAATATATAGAAAAAAAATCTAAAATGTCAAAATCTAAGATAGTTTTGAAGAAACATCATCTACTTATTTACAAAAACTTGTGAGAATCAAAACTTTAATGTAAACTCATCAAAGACTACAAAATATTATAAATGAGTTTTACTCTACCACCCTCTTACTAGTGTCATGTGATAAAAAAAATGAGAATTAATTTCAAACTTTTATAGTAAAATCAGATAAGGTTTAAAAACGACAATTTACATAAATCATAAAGTTTTTAAAAATAAATAATAAAATAGTTAAAATTTTAATTTAACTATATATTGTTTTAAAGTACCATAAATATAATTGAGTGAATGGGACTATTACATGTAATATCTTTTTTTAGAATATTTAACATATTTGCATACTTAAATTTGAATTTATATTACTTATTAAATTCAAAAGCTTTTGTGTCAATTAATTTACTCACTTAATATTTTACCACAACATACATGTAACTTGGAAAAAAGAGAGTAAAAGTATCATTTCTATTCAAAATGTTAAACATATACAGTTACCAACTAAATGTAAATTCATTATATTCATTACTGGAAACACAGTTACAAGGTCTTATGTCTATATTTTTGTTATATAATAAAAAACATTACAATAAAAATAATATATACAAAAATTGTATGAAGATTATGTTAAAAAAAATAAAAATAATATCCTGTTTATGACTACATTTAAAGGTATTTCTTTCACATGCATCATCCCCATTAATATTAATCTCATGAGCTAAGGTAGCATAAGATGCATTCTCTAAGAAACTATATTTCAGTTTATGCCTCAATTTATATGGTATGGTGTTTTCACAAAAGAAATACTTTTCACCAAAATAAACTATATTAATTTTAGGTTAGATTATATATGGTTTTTAAATTAATTAGTGAAAGTGTTAAAAACTCCATACATAATAAATTCCAATTAAGTGAAAATATTAAAATTAAAGTGTTAATATTTAATTATTTTTAATGATCACAAATTTAAATTGGAATATCTAATTATTATTTTTTTCCTTTCCTTGCATCTGGTAGCTCCTGATTATGTCCCTCAGAGGGTACCGACTCCACTATTTCCCCTATCAGAAAGATAAAACCTTTTTCTCTCTCTTTGTGCTTATCCATCACTGAAAATTCTTTTCTTTCCTTCATCAACTTTAATCAATACAACTATGGATTCTTTTTCTTTCTAATGATCCAAGTTATGCACTTGTTCCATATTTTGTTGCAATGGGGTGGTTCACAATCCCTTCGCTTTCGGGGATCGTAAAAAATTTCTCAATTTCAAGTTAGCCCATTTGCCAAAGTTGAGATTTTTATGCGCTTAGAGGTAGGTCACTTGGGTTTTGTTCGGTGTTGTTTGGTGGGGTCACCTCTGATTCAATGTCTGCCTGATTGAATGTCTGTCTAATTCATTTGTTTGTGTGAATTTAGGAGGACGGTGATCATTGATGAGTTTGTGCAAGTGAAATCGTAATTGTGTGTGATCGAAACTGAAATAGTTAAGCACCCTTTTTGTTATGCACCCCTTGTGTTTTATTTGTCCTCAATTTGGATTTTTGCTTCTGTGAGTTAGTGGCACCTTGATCTTAGAACGTGTGTAGCACTATTATGTTTCACAGATTAACTAATGAACTTTAATTTTTATGGTAACTTTCTCATCTGACTCCTCGATAAGTTGAGACGAATTAATTTTTTTGATGGAAGAAGTCTAATTCATTGTTGTTTCTTCTTTAAGTGCTTATTGAGAATTTTGTTCTCCATTTTAGGAATTGTTTGTAGTATGAAAGTGTGACCACTCTGTTCCAACTGAAATATCTTTAAGTCATGCTGATGGGGTTGGATAGGTTGAGCTTTTCTAGGTTCATACTTGGTAGTTTGATTTCATAGTTTTGAGGATTCAATTTGGTGGGACTTATTTAATTGGTAACCTTTATGATAGATTGGATATTGGATATCTTGTTTTCCAACACCGATAAGATCGTGAGGTGAAAATTGATGGCTGTAGGCAGCAAAACCAGAAATATGTTTGAAGGTTTGGTAAAAGAAGGGTCATTTAAATGGTTGCTTGGCAAGAAAAGTTACTTTGATGAAGAATTTGAAGAGATGGAAAGATCTCCTTCTGCTGGGAGGAATTTTATACGAGAGCTATCTCCTGTTGCAAACCTAGTTGTTCGTAGATGCTCAAAGTAAGTGCAATTCTGTACATATTAGCTTGTTTACTTGGGAATTATTGCTTCATAATCACTTTTCAGATTTTGGTCTTGTTGGATTTTGTATGAGTATTAGGTAGCATTGGACCTTCCCCTGTTTTTTGTTTGACACAAATTGATTGGAAATTCAACTGTAATAAGAAAAACAAATAATGCAGAATCCTCAGAACCTCTTCAAGTGATCTTCAAGAGAGCTTCAATCAAGAGGCTTCTGATTCTATAAAGCATCCATCACGATATGCGAGGAACTTATTGGAGTATTGCTGTTTCAAGGCACTTTTCCTGACTACACAAATGACTGGTCATCTCTTTGATAAAACATTCCGCCGTTTGACATTCGACATGATGTTGGCTTGGGAAGTCCCTGCTGCTGACAGCCAACCTTTAACTAATGTATGTTTTTCAGAGTACAATATTTTGAGATTGACTTTATTGCTGTTAATACTGGTGGACCTTATACAATAAAATGAGGAATATGGTTCCAAGAAATGAATAACTAGAATATTCTTAAATTAATAATATATATCTTTCTGTATTAGTTATGTCTGTTCATTTCTATGGATGAACACAAATCATATTCAAAATATCTTCTCTGGTATTCTCTGAACTTATAGTTTGTGAGTTTCCATTGTTATATGCATACAAATAGATATAATTATTAAGCATATGTCCTCGTAATGATGAATATTAGTGTCTTATATGCATAGTTTGTTTGTGTTATCTTTAGTAATTTGGTATTTCTAAAGATTGATGTCAAACATTCTAGAAGGTTGATGAGGACGTATCTGTTGGTTTGGAAGCTTTCTGTCGGATAGCCCCTTCAATTCCAATCATTGCCAATGTCATCATTAGTGAAAATCTTTTTGAGGTGCTGAGTTCATCAACTGGTGGTCGCCTTCAGTTCCCCATCTATGACAAGTACCTCAGTGGCTTAGAAAGGTTTGAAATTCTACCTTGAAAGTTGAAAGTACAATGTATCTTTTTCTTGTGTCTGGTATTCCTTTGAGTTTCATTTATACAAGCCATTTGCTGCTTTTTTGTATGGGCATGTTTGATTTTTTTTTTCTCATCTCCTTTCTTCATTTTTTTGGGGCAGGGCATAGGACATATTTGTCAGTAGGAGTGCTGACAAATGCTATTTCACATTTGATTCATAGTTTAAAAGGAAACTGGCTGATATATATCTGTGTTGATCGATTATTCACCCTTCCCTAGTTTTATAAAATTCTACTTAGGTAGTGTTTGACCTAGCGTTTTGGGCTTTATTTCTTTAAAATAGAAACTCATATAATTAGCACCTAGCTCTGTTTTTGACTTTTGTTCATTGAAAAACTACTTTAATTTTTTGAGAGCTTTGCTAATTGGTTCTTGGCTTAGTTTCTCCTGTTAGGAAGAGAAGCACAAAAAGTGTTGGTTCAGATGCTACCATGGCTCTAAACAGGATGAAGACATTTAAGTTTTTAGAACATGAAAATGAAGTTTTCTAGCAAAATTTAGACACAGAGTTTACTTTGAGTAGTTTAAGAGTTATCAATTGTTTAAGTTCCTTCTAATTGTTCTTAACTTTTTGAAGTGGTCCTATATTTTTCTGAAACAGTTTAGTGGAATCCCTCCCATCTATTTTCTGCAATGTTTATCCTATGAATTTATAAGAGAATGAAACTGTGGGAGGGTTGGCTTACAAGAATACAGATAGTACTGTTCTTCTTTACTTGTTGAAATTTCAAGCACATAGAGAGAAGAACATATGAAAATATAGTTTAGTACTAAGGCTTTGTATAGGTATGATTGAAGGCATAACACCTCTGCTATTGTCCCTTCCACTTTGGCTACTCTACAAGTAGCTATACGCACTTAATCGGGAAGACTTTCCAAATCACACAAGAATACTATATAATCAGCACTTTTTTAGTAAGGCATCTTTGCTTGTGTATTTTATTTCATCTTTTGTTATTACATATATATCCTGTTAGGATATAGAATAAAGGGAATTAGAGTAGTTACATATTAGAGGGACATCCTATCTATAAATAGGAAGATACTAGGGTAAAGGGGAAGCATTCAGATTAGTAGACCTTTGTGGGAATAGAGCAATGGCACCCTTGTAAAAGGGGAAGCCCTCAGAGGAGGAAGTACTCTCCTATTTCTTGTTCTTTTCATCTTATTCAATAAAATCTTCCATTTCTTTCCCATTCTCATTTCTTGGTTTCTAACAACTTTAATAACATAGATAGCGTTGAAAAAAATTCATTAAAAGTTTTTAGTTCTGCTTAAAATTCAGTGCAGTTTTTCAGAAGTAGTTTTAGGGAAATTTATGGACCCTTAGATTTAATGTTTGTGCCAACAGCACTAAGAAGATGATAGGGCAGAGAGTAGTTAGTAGTTAGAAATAGTTGTTGGTTAAAGCTGTAGAGGCAGGGAATTCGGTTAAATGCTTAAATATTGAATTCTGTTTTGTCATCATTTGAGGACTAGGCTTTAGCTCTATTGTTGAAAGGGAAAATCCTTAGAAGGAGAATTTTTCCATAGGTTCTTTGTTTATAATTCAATAAAGCGTACCAAAGTATTTTTTTTTTCCTTTTTTTCTTTTTTACCCCATCTCTATATTGCTCTCTGAAAACTCAGAAGCCACTTCTGGGTTCCTTTAACAACAGGAAAAGGGTTTGTGCAGTTTTACTATATCCTTTAGCAACGGGAAATGGTGATGGTGTTGTTTAAAGACTCAAGACAGTTAAGCTTATTATTTGAGAAAGCCTTTCTCCCCATATTAGCACACGAGCACTTTATTAAGTTTGTAATGAAAATTCAGGCAAGTGTATGCACATAAATGTGATGGTTATCTGCCAGAAAGGCTTGTGGACTGAGGTCCAGGTTCATTGATTCTAATCACACGCCAAAATGATTTAATGAAACTTTCAGTTTAGTTTTTATTTTATAGTTGTTAATTTCAAAGATCGAGCTTATGTATTTATCTGCTTCAGTTTCTGATGCAACAGTCTGTTGTTTTCTTGTATTTTTAGTATGTGATTAGTGGTATGAACATTTTTTTTTTTTGTATAAATTATTTAATTTTTATTTTCATTTTAACAGAGCTATAAGAAAGATGAAGAGCAATTCAGAGTCGTCTCTTTTGGCTGCTGTAAGATCCTCTAGAGGAGAGAAGATTCTCGAGATTGATGGTACAGTCACAACACAGCCAGTCCTTGAGCATGTTGGAGTATCCACCTGGCCTGGTAAGCGTGCAAAAAAAAAAAATATTTATCAGCCATGTTTCTTAAGCTCATGCCCCACCAAATTATTATATATACTTAGTGATAAAGTAGGAGTATGCATTGTTTATCCTTAACTTTCCCCTGTGGCATGATGCAGGAAGGTTAATCCTGACAGATTATGCACTTCATTTCGAAGCACTTCGCGTTGTATCCTATGACAAACCAAAAAGATATGACTTATCAGAAGATCTTAAACAAGTTGTTAAACCTGAGTTGACTGGACCATGGGGTACCAGACTTTTTGACAAGGCAGTCTTCTATAGTTCATCATCCCTGTAAGTAATTTAACTATTATAACTGCTGAAAAGTTATCTTGCTATTAACTTTCAAAAGTACTTCTCTTGTAGATCAGAACCCATTGTACTAGAGTTTCCAGAACTTAAAGGTCATGCTCGTCGTGATTATTGGTTAGCTATCATCCAGGAGATTCTGTATGTTCACAAATTCATAAGCAAATACGGAATTAAAGGGGTTGCACGAGATGAAGTGCTTTGGAAGGCTGTTTTAGGAATTTTGCGTTTACAAGCTCTTCAGGATATTAGTTCACCTATTCCTATACAGAATGATGCTCTTCTCATGTTTAATTTATGTGATCAGCTTCCTGGTGGAGACGTGATATTAGAAACCCTTGCAAATATGGTAAACATAAGAGAGTCAGATCGTGAGAAAGATTTCAAGGGTGGTAGTGGAATGCATTCTATCTCAGCCTTGGACATGGTTTCTAACTTAGGATTTGTATTTGGAACAAGTTCAAACAACTCAAATGAGAGCAGAATTGCTGTGGGTGAGATATCTGTTGGAGAAATGACTGAATTGGAAATAGCGGTTAAGGAATCTAAGAACAATCATAAAAAGGTTATATCTGCACAAGCGACAGTTGATGGTGTTAAAGTTGACGGTATTGACACTAATTTAGCTGTCATGAAGGTACTGTTTTGATATGCTCTTTATAACCCTTTAGTCAAACTGCTACAGATTGTAGAATCATAAATTTTAGAACAGTTAATCTAGCTTAAGTATTATCCTATTCCGATACTTATCAATTCATCTACTTTCAGGAGTTACTTTTTCCTATTAATGAACTTGGGAAGTCTCTTCAATCTTTGGCATATTGGGATGATCCGTGGAAGTCTTTAGGGTTTTGTTTGTTTTTCAGTTTCATCATTTACAGGTAAAACTTCTTTAGATCAAGTAATATTCTGTTGATCTGTATTTTGTTGAGAGGCAGGAGAGAGAAAATATATTTTTTCATGGAAATTTATGAAATTGTTATAGAAATTTGAGAAGTAATTTTCAGGGGGAAATTCTGGATGATTTGCTATGGGATACTATTGTAATAATAAAAGGTGTTGGGAATAACTCAATAACATTGAACAAGAATTATTTTTTGGGTTTCTTTTACACCATTTGGACTCCGCTCGGGTAGAACTAAGAGCAGCAAAGCTTTTCCTATCAAGTTTCAACATTGAATAAGCATTTATGAAGCTTGGTAAGAATTCATAGATTCAGAAGTTATAGGCTTTATTTGTTGAAATTATAGGGCTTTAATGTAGAGGAGGAAAGAGGAATAGAGATTGAATAATTTGAAATTGTTGTTGTTCTTATCCGATGCAATTTGATGTAATATAGAAGACAAAGCAACAGCCTCTAGTTATATAATCTTGGGTTCGTTGTGAAAAACCATGCTAAGGGATCGTGTAAGATACTCCAAAATATTCTGATAATGGTATCACAAAATGTTTTCTTCATATTCTAACATGATTCATATGAATCATATCTAAGCAATTTTCAATCTAATTGTCTGGTTGGTGTTTTAGTACATGTTTTCATATGATGCAGGTCTTTAGTTTCTTTTCTTCTTTATATAAGAAACACCAAATATTTTATCTGAGGGAAAAACAGAAATTCTGAATACTTCAGAACTTGTTTGATCTGTAAAAAGTTACTTTTCTTTGTTAGCATTCACAATTTCACAATGTCACTTTGTTTTCTTTTAGTTTCATATTTTCAAACATTGTACAAGAAATGTTGAAATCAGAAAATGTTTTATTCAAACCAAATAAGCCCTTCAGTTCTCATTTTCTGCATTCTTTGTGGTGCTTTTCCCTTGTTTCATTTCATTAACTAAGATAATCTGATTATTCGCAGGAATTGGCTTGGCTATGCGGCAGCACTGGTGCTTGTGTTATTTGCTGTTTTTATGATAATTACTCGATGTTTTAGCCAAGATAGGTCAGTTCCTGAAGTTAAAGTAATTGCTCCTCCCCCAATGAATACAATGGAACAGCTTTTGGCCGTTCAGAATGCTGTCTCTCAAGCTGAACAGCTCATCCAAGATGGCAACGTAATTTTGCTCAAGTTTCGCGGCCTGTTGTTGTCCATTTTTCCTCAGGTGCTGTCTCATTCTTTCCCTTTTGCTAGTATTTAATTTTTAATGAACAATACATGATACACTGTTTACATTCCAACCATAATCACCCTCTATGATAAGTTTCTTGATTTCGTAAAAACTGTCTTAAAAGTCATCTCTGATTGGTTGACAGTGTGAAAACTTTTACACCTGGCAACATAAGCTATTAATCTTCTTAAAATGCTATGTATTTCATCCAATTCATTAGAAACATGAGTGTCACATATAATATAGGATACCTGTTTCCGTTTATATGATTTTCAGGCCACAGAGAAGTTGGCCTTTGGCCTTCTATCAATAGCTTTGATTTTGGCTTTCTTGCCTACTAAATACATAGTTCTGCTACTATTCTTGGAGATATTCACAAGATATTCGCCTCCAAGGAAAACTAGCACTGAGAGATGGATGAGGAGATTAAAGGAATGGTGGTTCAGCGTGCCAGCAGCTCCTGTTACAATTGAAAGAGATAGAGAGGAAAAGAAGAAAAAATAGATTCATGCATGCATGGTTAAATGTGCTGTGTATATGTTTTTGTTTAATATTGCTTTTCTCTTGTAAATAGAGATCTTAAAGGTGTAAACTCAACAGTGAAAGTATTGCAATTAATTAGAAAAATGAAATTACACCCTTCCCACGTAAAAACTCTTGCATAGCATCCAATTAGTCAGTACATATGTGTGTGTTTGTGTATATATGTATGTGTATGAGAACTTGAAAGGGATCTCACTTCTGTATGTGTTGAGACAAACAAATATATAATATTGTCAAACAAATTACAAAAAATATGTAAATACATAATTTTTTTAATTGCTGAGAAATGCATAATTAACTAATTCAAAAATCAGTATTAGCTGAAATATTCACTAAGTAATTTAGGGTTAAGATCCTGGTGATGTCATGGAATAAACTATATTCGGAGATATCTATATGGTGTAGTATGCATCCAAAGATTTGTATAGAATTCATCATTAACCATGAATAATTTGACTATATAATTTTTTCTGAAGACATATATTTTACAACATTTGAAATTATGTATTATTTTAAATAATGATCTGTTGATAGCATAACAATATATACATTACGGCAAAATTCTCACCTCAAAATATTATAGCTTGAAGATCTGCCCAAAACAAAATGACAGCTTAGTTTAAAGCTCTGATTGACAAACTTTGGCCATCCCAAAAACAGATATAATTTTTCGTCTTGATTCCTGGCCCTAATTGTTTGTAGTGTCACATGTGCGACTTTCCCAAAAGTGTCGTTTGTTTGTTTAAAACAGACAAAACAATGTTCGCATATATACTGTTGGAGCAAGCTATTTTTATTGCTGCCATTGTCTCACACGTCTTGTTTCATTTAAAAACTGTGGTCTGTCAATTGTTATGCTTTTATACTTCTAATTTAAACAAAAAGATCTATTCTTTCTTATAATTGATTGTCCCCTCAGAAAAATTATTAGGTGGGATTCTGAAATATTTATTACTTGTGTGGAAACCACGTAAATTTGGTGGTGGTACCAAACTATTCTCCACCTAAGATCATGCTTTTAGAAAATGGCATCTGATACTTGAGAACGGAACTTTTTCAGCTTCATGATTCGCGTGTTTTTTCCAAAAATATACGTGTACACAAATTAAAACGCATGTACGTATAAAACCAAACATGATCCACAAAGCATGTGGAAGTTCTATGAAGCTATAAAAGGAAAGGATCATGTCATGGCAAACATGTCGCTTAGAAAGCTATGTCTTTCTTTATTCTTCTGAATCACAGGCTATTGAAACTGAGTATTAAACCAACAACTGTAAAAATCCCTGTAGATACAACTTTTCTAAGAAAATAAAACCGTTATAATTCTTAAAAAAAATGAAGTTCTATCCTGGAAAACTAGAACTTTTATTCACTCAAACAAAAAGAAAAAGTTTAAACTATATAATCAATGCTCACGGAACTCTTTCCTCCCTTCAAACGTGGCCGATGATGGAATAGAGGTCCTCAAATTATGTGAGAAGAACAAAGAATCTGAGTAATTCATCAATGGCTGACTCGAACACACGAACTTTGCCGAGCTCGGCGGCAACATGGTCACGTAAGGGTTCAACGGAGGCTCCAGCATTGGCCCCTCCCCCGCCATGAAACAGGAGTTAACTTGGTTTTCTCCCATGCTGCTGCTACAATTATTTTCCTCGGTTATCACCGACGATGCCTCGTTTTCCTCGTTTCTCACAACAATCACACTTTCTCTATCACTTTCCTTGTCTCCTATCACACCCCCAGATTCCTGCTTTGAAGGTTGTTGCGGCGGTAGATTGTCATCGTCCTCCTCCTCCTCATCGGAATGAGAGAGGCCGGTGAGTTTTTGCACCAGTGACATGAAATCCTTGGGCTGAGTGTGGATAACTTTTGGAGAATGTGTGTAAATGATCACAGGGTGACGTTGTTGTTGCGGTCTAGAGAGGATTCCTTGTGTCGGCATTCCTTGTGTCATTGCATTAACTAGAGAGGATGATATTGATGATGAAGATGAGGATGAGGATTGTGGTGGTGATGAAGACGATTTCTTTATGAAATGAGATTCTCTGTTGATTTTCAAAGGTGGTGGTAGGAGTCCATTGGTGTTCTTGTTATTGGTGGAGGTGATTTCTTTCTTTGAATGGAACTGTGAAGGGCTCATGGCTTTTGGTTTTGAAGGAAGGTAGCAATCACCCACAAGAGAAAGAAAGGTGAGGTTATGGAATTGGTGATTGAGTTTTCTTAATTGGATTTGTGGCAAAGAAGTGAATGAAAAAATTGGAAATTTTATGAAGATTAGGGTTTTGTGTGGAGATGATTGAGGCAAAGATTTGCAGAGATGAGTGTGTTTGTGTATAAATAGAGTTTGGTTTTGCATGGGCCATGCAAGTGCTAGCCAATGAGATCGCGACACGTACGAAAATAAGGGAAGGTCAGTTTGGGAATTTCGTTAAGACGGAAGAACTGTTGAGGTGTCGTAGGAGCGAAATGCGTGAATCAGTGGGCCACGCGTCACTGTGAGCGGCCCATTCGGAGGAAGCAGTTAAGTTGTTCTTCCACAAAACATGAAAATTCCGAGAATAATGTTTATTGGAAAGAAAATAAAACGTGGAACCATATAGATTTTTGTTTTAATTAATGTTTTTTTTTCAAAGACTAATAGTGACAGAGAGAAAATATATGTGAAAAAAAAATACATATATCTATATCTAATATACAATTTGTTAATATATATTCAATATAGTGTGTCGAATATCTCCACCAAAGAATGAAAAGTAGTTTCTTAGATTATTAGTATTTTTTAAAAATTAATATTATTTTTTACCGATATAATTCTATACTGAATCAAAATCCTGGTCAAATATTTAAAAATAACTAAAATTATTTAAGTTTTTTAACATGGCGTTAGTATATATTTGATGTAATCTAATTCACAATAAGTTTGTTATTATGTACTTATTTAAGTATCATATGAATTATGATTTATTACAAGATTTTGACATTCAAACCGGAAATTTTTTTTGAACATTAGAAAGAGGAAAAAAATTAAACAAAAAGAATCTTAGCATCTATTCCATTTAAAAATATGTAGTTTTATTTTTCATTATTTGTGATTTGTAACTTCCCCTGGTTTTTTAGTACTGCAACCAATTCTAACTTATACTAGTCAAAATAATAATATATTAAAAGTTTGTTAAAAAGATATGTATATACCAAATTTATAAAAGATATAAAACATTTATTTATATTTGAGTAGCTTCTTCTTATTTTCAATAACATTATTCATGAGAGTTAAGTAATATAAAATAATCTTTATGCAACTAGATATCAAATTATATTATCAAAATAATACAACAAATTATTATTACTTTCAACAAAAAATGTAAAAATAATCAACCACATTTTAATAAATAATGTAATTTGTAATATTTGATGACTTTTGGAATAGTCATATTGAATATATTTTTTATTTTATAGTAACACTTGATTTATTAAAAACAATATTAGTAAAATCAACCTTAATTTTTTATATTATAATGTTTATTTTGATTTTATTCAACTTCTTACTATTTAAAGTTTTATTTATATAATTATATCATCAATAAAAACAGTATATAACTTTTTATTAATGAGTTTCATATTTAATATTATAAACACTCTTTTGAGACCACAATATCATCATTATAAATATTTAAAAAAAAAATAACATACATATAACTTAAAATGATGTCACTTGAGCAATCTTTTCTGTTTTAAACAAACTTATATTTCTAGAGTGTAGAAGACTTCTCCACTTAAACAAACTCACATCACTTAATACAACTTCAAAGAGAAGAATTTTTGTCTTTTCTTCACTTAAACGTTCAAATACAACATATTTTTGTTATCAAGATCACAATTTTATTCCTAAATTAATTTAAAATAATACATCACATTTATTTGAATTCACATGAAATATTAGAGTTCAATCATTGCAATATGAACAACCAATTTCAAATCACACAAATATTTCAAAACAATACATAACTTAGTTTAGTTTTTTAGTGATTGCATTTTTAGAATCAATAAGAACTCTAAAATAAAAAGAAGGAAAGTTCAAAACGATTTTTTTAGTGGTTGCTTATTTAGAATCAATAAGAACTCTAATATATATATATATATATATATATATAAAGGAAAGGTGAGTTTTGAAAGAATCTGCCAATCCAAAAAAAATTCCACTTAATAAACTAAAATAATTAAGAAGAAGTCGAATGAACTTAAATAATTCTCAACTAATTAAGCTTATAAATTTTAAAACTCACATATAAAGGAAAAAAATATATAATAAATTTTAGGAGAAAAAATTCGTACCCTAAATTAAATTCTAACTAATTGAAAATATTATATTCAGTCACTTCTTAATTACTATAATCTAATCGAAAAAATAATGAATATTGTTTAAAAAAACTAAAGGACATATAAAAATGTTTAAAGAATATAATTTTAAAAATAAATAATTATTGCAGTTGCATTTTTAAAATACAACTTAAAATTCAAATTTGTGTCTTTTTTAAAATATCTTGTAAACCGGTGATTCTAACCCATTTCAATTCATTGATATTATAATGGAATTTTTGGATATTCTTTCTATTTCTAATTCAAACACCAAAGTTTCATAGTTGAAAATGAATTTTCACAATGACCAATAATCATTAAATTGTCTTTTTCCCATTGTCTCTTTTACTTTTCTGTCATATTTGTATTTTGGGAGACTATGTCTTCTATAATACAATTCTCCATTTTTCAGGTCAGTTCCGTGGGCTTTTAAATATAATTTTTTATCATTTTCTTTTGCGTTCACATCAAGTATTTGACAATATAGGTTTGAAAGAATAAAACAAAAGAAGTTAATAAAACTATTTAAAATCTATAATTTTTTAAGATTTAATCTAAGTCTTTATTTTTTTAAAATTTAATCTTTAAATATACATTATTATTATTATTTAAATTTTTGGACAAAATGATCATTTTAATTAAATGAAGTCTTCAGAATTTGAGGATTTATTTAACTTCTTAATTTCAAATATATACATGATACGAGATACAACTAAATTCAGACTTTAATTTGACTATTTAAAATATGTTATTCTGAAATACTTAATTAGTTAATTTTAACGGTGCTTATTACATTTATGTCTATAATAAAAAACATACTAGTTATATGTGTGAAAGAAAATGAAAGTTATGGGGAACAATTAAAAAAAAATCGTAAATGAAAACTAAAACAAAATTGTTTTGAAGTGAAACTATCTACATAATGACGAGTAAATAATACGTATTTTATTTTAGAATATATTTTACTGTAAAACAAAAAATATATTTATAGAAAACCTAAATGATAACTATTTTAACTAATATTTTGTAAGCTAGCTAAACAAGTGGGTTACTTTAATTATTTGATTAAGATCTGTCTTTATTATTGTTTTCTAAAGAATCTAAAAGTAATAGTTCTCATTAAAAACAGTTACATCATAATGATAAAAAAAATATAAAAATACATTCTCCAAAAAAAAAGTTGATATTTTTCTTATAATCTAGAATAAGTGGAATTAATTGGTCAATATAAGTTGGTGAATTTTAAAATAGTATTTTATTTTCCAACATAGCTTGAAAAGTAGTACTTTTTTTTATATTGATGGAGGCCATTAGTTTTGACCAACCTGCACGCGTCTAACACCACAACCACATGCATGTGGGTCCCACCACAGTTACAAGTTTTGTCCAATTAATCGCAGCCGTTGGATTCTCCAATTGAATTTGAATAAGCCGGCCCACTTATAATATTGTGGTGGGTCCCATCCATCTTTCCATTTATGCTTCTTCGTTCTAAAATATTATCTTTTATATATTTTTGACATTTCTATATACTTAAGATAACTCAATAAATTATTAGTTACATAAAAAAATATTTTCCAAGTTACATAAATTTATCCTGTATTTTATATATCACATAATGTTTCTTAATGGTTTAAAAAATATCATACCATTTTTCCTCTTTTGCCAAAATAAGTTTCTTAAAAAATGTTCTAACGAAAGACACTAAACGAGTTCTTACTAATCCTATTTATAGTCAATGATTTCTTTTAAGCTTATAATTATTTTGGTAAAATTATGATCCATTTCCCTAATTTATATTGTTTATTATTTGACATTACTTATTTTTATTTATAATTTATTATATTATTTAATATATTTGTTTTAGATTATATATTTTGTGATAGTTTTTTTTTTATATTTATGCAAGACAGATACTTTTTACCTTATTTGTTGGCTATACCTTAATTTTTTTTAATTACTAGGTAGGTCGGAAACCACCATAAAAAACTATTTGTAAAAACAAAATAAAAATTTTTCGTAAATTAAAATTAATTCATGAATTCAAAAAAATTTTCTAAGAAAATCAATATATTTTTATAATTAACTTATCTAAAACTAGTTTTACTGTTTTTTCTGGATATTTATCCAAACATGTCCTTTTTTGGGTACAGGGTTTGCGTCATTTTCTGATTGGTATCTCGCACTTAGTTACTGTCTGATATTCGAGCTATTTTTTTTCTCAGTTTCTTTTGTTTTTCTCCTAACTTATCCAAAAAGACCAAAATTATTAACTCGTATCTATTTCAAATACCTTGATTTCTACAAATGAATAACTTACTTTTGTTAACAAATTATTGTGCCTACAAACAAAATTAGAAATATAAAACAATGTGATGATGTAACAAAGTCCCACATTAAAGTATTTCAAGAAAATATTATTATTTTTCTGTATTAGCTAGATTCCTTTTATCTATTTTTAATGTAATTAAGATTACTTTGGCATTTTCTCATTTCATGTTTATTTTTGTATTTATTCTTCTCATTAAATATGAGATGAGATACTTTGTTAATCATTTCTACAATATCACATAAATATATCAGACCCTTTGTTTATATATTAAACTTTTATCATCTTAACCTTATTTTTTTTTTTGAAAAAAACAATGCATTTTGTTCACATGTTTAGGCCAAGAGGAGAACCAACAACATATTCGATGATTCATTTTTTTAAAACACTTTATTAATATTGACTAAAAGTTATAAAATTAAAAGAATAAATGTTAAATATAAAATAAGTCAAAAGACTTTGTAACTTCTATAAATTTTAATTAGTAACAGAATCAATTGAAAAATATGATAACAGAAGAAGGTATCTTCAAGGATATTTCTCTTGTGGAAACATTTGTTTGATTCTGTATATGCATAGCTCCAAATTTAACTGCTTATTATCCTTAGATGCAAATCAAATGATGTGACTCAAAATAATAAATTCAATGTAAAAAAGTTGGAAAAATGGGACCCACCATTTGGACCAAGAACCTTTGCATAAGGACACAAAATGTTACACTTCAGATTTGTTTCAGAGTTTTCCTAAGTTTTGAGAACTTCAATTCTGTCCAACTCAAACGTCCTTTGATGCAGCAAAGTGTTCGTTTTCTGTTCCCTCAGCTGACTTTTCATCTTCTCTGTTTCTCACAGCTTCTTCTTCTGAGTTATAACAACCCTTCAAGATTTGTCAACTCCCAAACATTCCTTGGTTTATGGTTTTTCCCCATCCCCATGAGTCTTTGACCTTGGTCTTGTAACATGGATAGGAAAAGTTGACCCTTTTGGGGGAATTAAGAGACCCAAACACCAAAAGCTCCAAAATTTGAACTCAAAAACTTCCCTTTTGTGGTTTTGGTGCTTACCCAGAGCAAAACAATGAGCTTGAAGAAAAGGGTCCTTTCAATTAACATTGAAGAGGCTGCTGTGGACTTTTTCAACCATCTCTTGCAGGAGAAGCCCAGAATTCCAGTCTTTATTCCTCTGATTCTGATTGCTTGGGCTGTTGAGAGATGGCTCTTCTCTGCCTCCTGTTGGGTTCCTCTTGCTCTTGCTGTGTGGACCACCATACAGGTTCTCACTCCTCACTTTTATTCATCATTACTCTCTTCTCATCTCTTATGCTTTTTGTGCCCACAAAAGTTATTATGATGTGAATCATCTTACCTGATCAATCAATCTGATTTCATATTAAATTGCATTTAATATTTCTTGATTTTGTTGAATTGGGGCAGTTTCAGAAGTCATGCTTACTTGTGAGATTTAAGTTTCTGTTTTGAATAAAAGTGATTGAACTGAGCGCCACTCACGTGTCAAATGCGTCAATGACACGTTTAGACTGTTAACTGAATCCTACCATTCTTTTTGCCCAAATATGTTTCCACAAAATAGTTACTTTGTTATGGATCATCTTATGCATTTGTTATTTCTTGTTATCGTTGAATTGGGGTAATTTCATAATGAATCATGAGATGTGAGTTTCCTTTTTTTTTTTTTTGCTGAAGGAAAATGAAAAGGAGAGTCACCAATACTACTAGGTACAGTAGTGTGTCAATGGCTCGAGCCTAAACTCATAGTACTACTGCTCGAGCCTAAACTCATTTCCAATGATTATAAAATTAAAATTATAGATGTTTTCACGAAAATCTATAAATATCTTAGACTCTTCATTTAGTTCATTATAAAATTATAGAAATGTTTTCAATCTTACATATTAAAAAATGCTGTATTCTGTACTTGTATCCATCACAGGTATCAGTAACTTTCAAAAAAATATGTTTGGTTAACTTCAAATTCTGTGCAAGCAAATCTCCCTGATTTATAATCTCTGAGTTGAGTTATTGGCTGCTTTTTCGGTGGTGTACTATTCTGGTAGTTAATGTGAGGTGCTGCTTTTTCATTTTCAGTATGGGAGATACCAACGCAAACTACTCGTGGAGGACTTGGATAAGAAATGGAAGAGGATCATACTGAATGTCTCGGTACTTTTTTCCCTTCCTTTCCTCCTTTCATCTTTCCAAAATGACTTTTGAAGTTGACCTCAAGTTCCTGTTCATATAGCCCATCACACCATTGGAGCATTGTGAGTGGTTGAATAAGTTGTTGACAGAAATCTGGTCCAACTATTTTAATGCCAAGTTCTCAATAAGGCTATCTGCTATTGTTGAGGTGAAATTTCACTCCCTTTTCTCATGTGCTACACATTGATTAATTTTCATCCTTATTCAAGATTCAATACAGAAATTGTGGTTAAATATCTTCTTCTTATATGGTTGCACTACACATCATACATTTATGTACAGCGGATTACATACACATCCTTTTTCATCTATGATTTAAATGGATTGTGTAGATTCTACTTATATTACAGTAAAAGAATGTAACTTCTGTTAAGTGTGCATAGCAGAAAACCTTAGACTCTGAACAACACAAAGCTACATGCTTCAGACTTTAGGTAACCTGACACTTCATGTTGCCGCTATCGATTCAAATATTGAATAAAGAAACAGAATGATATGCTGATTATGTCTTGGCTGAAAGGATCAATAATTACTTGTTTACCTTTCGCCATATGGTAAATAAAAAGTGGTCATAATAGTGGATAAGCTTCTAGTTAAAGATTCGTTAATGTTATATTTTACGGTCAGGATCCTTCATTCTGTTCAATGCTCTTTTCAGACATGTATTTTGTATTTTGATAGATGAACTAATCTAATTTCTATCTTTTGGGTCTCTAGAAACGTATAAAGCTCCGGAAACCAAGACTTCTGGTAAGTGATCATGTTTTATTCTATGATATGATAGAAGTTTAATTAATTTATCAAAACAGCTTGAACACTTTATGGACATTGGATATTTGTGTGATGTGTACTACAGGAAAGAGTTGAGTTGCAGGAGTTTTCGCTAGGATCATGCCCTCCTAGCTTGGCTCTGAGAGGGATGCGTTGGTCAACTATTGGTGATCAGGTTTTGGTTTCCTTCTATTTCAAATGACATTAGTAAATACAATTCTTATATAGTTAGTCTTCCCTTAAATCATACTTTTATAGTGATTTTTATAGTAAATATGTCATTATTTTTTCTTTAGGTGTATGGCTGTGTACCCTGTCTTTAAGTATCAATATATTGCTAGATATCTGAGATTTTGATCAAGCATTATGTTGGCCTTTTGCAGCGATTTCTGCAACTGGGTTTTGATTGGGATACAAGTGAAATGAGCATTTTATTGCTTGCTAAGCTTGCAAAGCCGTTAATTGGAACTGCTCGAATTGTGATTAATAGTCTTCATATCAAGGGTGATGTATGTAAATCTATCCTTTGCGTTTTTTCTTCTCTAATATGTGAAAATATGTAAACTAAGAAACTGATTTAGTCCTTTTTCTTTTTATGAATCTAATAATCGTTATATTTATTTTTCAGCTTCTTGCTACGCCAATTCTAGATGGAAAAGCACTTCTATACTCATTTGTATCAACCCCTGAGGTGAGAGTAGGAGTTGCCTTCGGAAGCGGTGGGAGCCAATCACTTCCTGCCACTGAATGGCCTGGTGTTTCTTCTTGGCTGGTGCGTTACCACCAAGCTTAATATCATGCTAGTGCTAAAGTTACAAAGTTGTCTTTCTGAGTTAAATTCCCTAAACTATCTTATATTTATTGTGCTATTGTAGAAAGATACGCACACTTTTTGGTTCAAATTGAACCTTATCCTATGTGTTAATGGATTTCAATCTTATGCTTAAGTTGATGGATATTTGTTTCCAGATGGTTATAGGTTTAATATAAGGACTGCTAGTCACAGATAACTATCAAAGAAGAGGAGATGAAGAAGTATTTTCACAGAATTTAATTTGGAGAAATTGTAATATAAATCAGGTTGAGTCTCTGTTAATTAATTAGAAAGTTAAGCCAACATGAGAAATAGTTGATAACTCATAATATTGAAATAGCTTCATCAGTAAATAACAGTTCTTTTTCTTTTTTTTTTAATGAAAGTATCAATTAGATGTTTAGTATCACATGCTCAATGTCGTAAATTCTCTCAATATTTTCTTATTACTTGCTGTTATTACACAGCAGCTTGTTTCATACTGATTGGAAGTTTGCATTTTGTGCAGGAAAAACTTTTTGCTGACACCTTGGTAAAAACCATGGTGGAACCTCGGCGACGTTGTTTCACTTTGCCTGCTGTTGATTTAAGGAAAAAAGCAGTTGGAGGCATTATATATATTAGAGTGATTTCAGCGAATAAACTTTCTGGGAGTTGCTTTAAGACATCTAGGAGGCAACCAAATGGGGCAACCAATGGTTATTCAGAGGACAATTTTGATGACAAGGATCTGGAGACATATGTAGAAGTAGAAGTTGAGGAATTAACCAGGAGAACAGATGTCAGAATGGGTTCAACCCCCAGATGGGATGCACCATTTAATATGGTTTTACATGATAATACAGGAACTCTTCGTTTCAATCTTTATCAGAGCCATCACAACAATGTGAGGTGTGACTATCTAGCAAGTTGTGAAATCAAGGTACTTCCTTTGGTCAATGTCCTCCTTTTTGAGCTAGCAACAGGAGAATATCATTTACCTATAAGTGTTATATTTGTTCAGACACGAATTATTTTTCTAGTGTTCATTTCTTTTCAACAAGTACTTCTTTGTCTTCTATACTAATACTGTGATAAATTAATATTTATGCCTTTGTGCAGTTGAGGCATGTTGAAGATGATTCAACAATAATGTGGGCCGTAGGACCTGATTCTGGAGTCATTGCAAAGCAGGCACAGTTCTGTGGAGAAGAAATTGAAATGGTTGTCCCATTTGAGGGCCTCAACTCTGCAGAGGTACAATATTTTTTATTGTATAATAACCAATAGCCAGGTTCCTCCTACCCTAATTCTAGAATGACAATAAAGCCTACATAACCTATCTGCGTGTATGGTCCATTCTAGTAGGTATCACCTATTCTAGCAAGCAAATGTCTGGAAACTACGACATCCCCTTCCTTGGTGCAACTTTTTAAAGATATGATTTGATTATCTTAGTGATATGATTTAATTACATTACGTAGGAAGATATGTATGATTTGATAGGAAAATAGCTTACCAAATATAATATTTCTCATTATTGGATTTGATTTTGTTCCTTATCATCATATCTCTTCTTCATTATAAATAAGAATACTTATGTGCATACATAACACATGGAATTCATTATATTCCTTCTCAATTTCTCTCTTCTCAACACAACTTATATATTTATTGGACAGTTTTACTTGATGGCAATTAGTTTTTAGATGAAATCTAATCATTATGAAATATAACACAGACACCCTGGTTATCTTACTGCATCATAATTTGCTCTTCCAAGTTAACAAGGTTATTCTTTCCTATTCTTAACATATATCTTGATTATGCACCGAAGAAGATATCTGAAAATGATTGCATATTATTCAATATTTGTTCTTTATGTGTGTCAAAGGAACTTGATTATACTATCAATCATGTTGGTTGATTTGTGAATAAACATTGTATTGTACTAATCATTTAAAATGGATGAGTTTCATATCAGTAGTGTTTCTGCTGTAATGCTTGTAACTGAACCAGTATTCTGCAATCCTCTACCTCTTGAGTTTATTGTCTTAACTTCTTCTTTGGTCTTACTAAATTAAATGGCCCTTTAATGCACCATATTCTTACAAAAACATATTCCTTTATTCTTCTCTTACTGGTTTCTAATCTCAGAGCTCAGATCAAAATGCCCTTTTGTCATGTTTTGTACTTGAAAATGGAGAATTGATTTACCTTTCTGAATGAAAATAAAATTGTGATTGAATCATAGATTTTATTCATTTCACCTCATCATTTTTTCAGTTGAAGGTGAGCATTGTAGTCAAAGAGTGGCAATTTTCTGATGGTTCGCATAGCTTGAACAGTCTCCGGAGTAGCAGCTCTCAGCAGTCAATTAATGGATCACCAAATTTTCAGTTAAAAACTGGAAGGAAAATTAGTGTAACTATTGTGGAAGGAAAGGATCTTGCTGCAAAAGACAAATCTGGAAAATTTGACCCTTATATCAAATTGCAGTATGGAAAGGTGAGTGGCACTGCATGCCAGTGGGACACTTCCAGTTCTTTCATTACTTGATTAACTCAGGCCTTAAGTTAACGGTTATTGGTTTAACTAGTTTTGTTTTTAACAATTTTTCTAGGTTGTCCAGAAATCAAGAACCAGTCATACTCCAAATCCTGTCTGGAATCAGACATTTGAATTCGATGAGATTGGTGGTGGGGAATACTTAAAAATAAAAGCCTTTTCTGAAGAAATTTTTGGAGATGAAAATATTGGTAGTGCTCATGTGAATTTGGAAGGACTGGTTGATGGCTCAGTCAGGGATGTATGGATCCCTCTTGAAAGAGTGCGTTCTGGAGAATTAAGACTTCAAATATCTGTTAGAGTGGATGACCAAGAAGGATCTAAGGTGTGCTTATTCACTTGGAAATTAGTGATTCTTTCAACCATTTAGTTACAAGATGAATATAGGCTGCAAAAGCGTAAACATATTAATTGCTTATTATCTCTTCAATTAGTGATTATTTCACTCATTTTGCTCATTTTTTTTTTCACTGCTTGGATATTCATGCTAACATTTTGCAATGGGCAGGGTTCGGGTATTGGCTCAGGCAATGGTTGGATTGAACTTGTTCTGATAGAGGGAAGGGATCTTGTTGCTGCCGATCTCAGAGGCACAAGTGATCCATATGTGAGGGTGCACTATGGAAGCTTTAAGAAAAGGACAAAGGTTAGAATACTTCATCCTTGGTTTCTTTTTCATGAAATTGAATGTCATGATATAAGAGAATTTGGTTTCTAATTCTAACTTAGTCCAATGACATCAAGTGTTTCATAAAGCTTTCATTGGACAACATCAATATCACATATTTACTATTTGGCTTTTCTCATTCCTCTCTTTTTCCTTTGGAATTTCTCAATATTTTCAAACTTGATATATTTTTCTCATGTTCTGAAGAGAAATCTCTTGCCTTTTCATTCATATGTTTTACTCTTGATTTTTCTCAGTATTACACCTTTCCTTTGCATTTCCATACTTTGTTTTCCTTCATCCTTGTAAAGCACTAAACTCAAAATACTTACTGGCTGTGGCTTTGTCTGTAGGTCATATACAAAACTCTTAATCCTCAGTGGAACCAGACCTTAGAGTTCCCTGATGATGGAAGTCCCCTAATGCTTTATGTCAAAGATCACAATGCATTATTGCCCACATCAAGTATAGGTGAATGTGTTGTAGAATATCAAAGGTTGCCTCCAAACCAGACGGCTGACAAATGGATACCTCTCCAAGGGGTGAAAAGAGGTGAAATTCATGTCCAAATCACTAGAAAAGTTCCAGAGTTGCAGATGAGGCAAAGTCTAGACTCTGAACCTTCCTTGAGTAAACTCCACCAAATTCCTAACCAGGTGATATCTTCATACCCCATGACTGAAAAGTTAAAAAAAAAAATCTTTTTGCAACATTAAGTAATTCAGCTCAAAGGATAAAGTGTTTGATGAATTTCAACAATGCGCATGCCTTTATTATGTGAAGTTGTCACTATTTTGACTTTCATTTTATGCTGTTATTCTAACACATTGTGTGATTGTGGTTGCCAGATAAAACAGATGATGATCAAGTTCAGGTCCTTCATAGAGGATGGAAATCTTGAAGGACTCTCTACAACATTGAGTGAGCTAGAAACTCTTGAGGATACACAGGAAGCGTATGTAGCTCAGCTGGAGACTGAACAAATGCTTCTTCTCAGCAAAATAAAGGAACTTGGCCAAGAAATCATTAATTCTTCTCCTTCTTCCCTCAGCAGAAGATCTTCTTCAGCTGGAAACTGATCTGCATGAGCTCAGTATTTATTATTTATACGTTTTCCCATGAACAATCTTGCTTGTGGGAATCTTCAAGGACAGATTTTGTACATGTTTTCCTAAACTAGATAGCCTTCTTATACCACCACATATAGCTTGTACATGGTTATTTGATCATTTTTTTTTTCCTTCTCAAGTTCTTTTCTGGGTATAGGGATGCAAAATAAATGGAAGGAGGTGCCTATTTCACACTTGCACAGGAAACTAGGTTCTGCTATGGATTTCTGTAATTAATTACTATTTTATTGTGATTGAAAGGAATGATGTTTTCAAAGATGAATCTGTTATTGTTGTCTCTGGTTTTCAATTTTTTTAATATTTGTAAACTTAGACATATTTCATTTCTGTTGTTTACATCCATTAATCAATATCTGAAACTGTAATTTCTTTTTTTCTGCTAGAAAAAGGTTCCATTTAATTTTGCATGACAGGGATTGATCAAACAAATGGAATCATAAAAATGACTACTGATATTGAAAGACAAGTTAAAAATTTAATTTTTAATGTTTAGGGATTGAATTACTCTATTATACGTTCCACAAACTATTTCTAAACTTTTGATGGGACAACGTAATGTTCAAATCTATAGATGAATTTAAAGTCCATTCCATATTTATAAAATTTGATTTAATCTAAATTTTTTTAGGATAATGTTATACATAAAGTTGACATACTATACACTTTTATCAAAGATAAATTGAACTTTTTTCTCCTTTTATTATTAAGTTAAATTATACTCACGCCTACTCTAATTTTAAAATAAATAATATATTTCTTTTATGTTTTTAATATAACCAAAATCATACCTTCTCTTGTATTTAAATAGATTCACATTAACAAAACACATTTATTTTCCTTATTCTATTTAAAAACTACTAATTATAAATTATTTAAAAATTATGAAAATTAAAAATTAAAAAAAGGTTACTTTCTAAGTTTCAAAATATTAAAATATAAACTTTATAGAACTCTTACATTATAATAAAAAATATAAAAATATCTTAAAAATAATATAACATAATAAGATCTAAAATAAAACTTCAGTCACTTGTCTTGAACCATCTTTACTGAAAAAAGAAAAATATTAAAAAAAATGCAAAACTTTACACTTTTAATAACTCTTTAATAAACATATAAAAAAAATTCATTGTTTTGTATACATATTTTATTTTACAATTATTAACATCACTATATTCTCTTCTTAATTTCTTTTATATTTAATTGATTCTTTAATCTTAAAAGTAATTAGAATTAATATATATATATATATATATATATATATTTTATTATTTAAAATAATTTAAAATATAAATAAAAAAAAAAAAAAACTTCTCAAACAAAAACATCTTATCATGTTACTGAGTGACACGCCTCATCGGTCTCATCCTACGTTTCTGTTCCTCACTCTGCAACTTTCTCTTCATCCGAACAAAGTCCGATAAAATGCTTCAACAAAATTAACACTCAACAATGGCGTTTGCTAACACTTTTAAACTTTCAGAATTTTCCTTTCCATCACTCAACCCTTCTCCTTCTTCTCGCTCTTTCCACAAATTCCCATTTCGCACACTCACCTTCGCTTCTCTCCCAACCCCTAAACCCAACGTGTCTGCACCCTGGCTCACCAAATCCCCCTCTCCCAAAAAGGCCGCCGAACCCCTCACTGCCGACGACCCAGTTCACCGGACAACCCCAAAACAACCGCAGAATGCCGTCGAGAGAATCGTCCTTCGGTTACGCAACTTGGGTCTGCCTTCAGAAGAAGAAGAAGAACCAGAACAACAGCAAGAAGCTCCTGCAAGTAATCCGGCGCCGGTGACCGGAGATGAGAGGCTGAGCGAGTTGCTCCGGCGGGAGTGGGTCCGGCCGGACGCCGGGCTGGTGGGCGAGGATGAGGAGGAGGAGATGATGCTGCCGTGGGAGAGGGAGGAGGAGAAAGTGGTGGTGGTTAGGAGTGGAAGGGATGAAGAAGGGTTGAAGAAGAGGAGGGTTGTTGCTCCTAGTTTGGCTGATTTGACCCTTGAGGATGAGTTGCTGAGGAGGTTGAGGAGAGAGGGGATGCGTGTGAGGGAGAGGGTGAGTGTTCCCAAGGCTGGACTCACTCAGGAGGTGATGGAGAAGATTCATAAGAGGTGGATGAAGGAGGAATTGGTGAGACTCAAGTTTCATGAGGAACTTGCAAAGGATATGAGGAAGGCTCATGAGATTGTTGAGGTTCAATTCTTACCCTTTCTCAAACATTTAACGTAACACATAGCATGGCATAGACACCAATTATGGTTCAAAAATGATCCAGGGTCATCAAGTGCCAATCTATACTGAGAGAGAGAACGAGAGTGAAGTGTAGATGTGATATGTGATGTGTAATGCGTTTGATTCCTAGATGTGGTTTTTCATGTTTACAGAAAAGCTAGTAGTTATAGTTTAGACATTCTCAATGGTTTTCCAAATGCATGTATAATGTGACAAGAAATGAGATAGAGATGTCAATTGAGTGTTTGCATTGTTGAGATGTCCAAAAGTATTATTTACCAGATACTTCACTTCATTGTTGTTCTTGTCTTAGGCTCAGTTTGGAGAAATTTCTCAATAAACGATTTAATGCGTAGGAAAAGAAAATAAAAAGCCAATGAATTGAATCAGCTCATGTACATTTGGTTTTTGCTTAAGTCGGAGGAGAGAACCTTTATAATGTTTAAATGCATGAGTTGAGCTTTTATTTCTCGTGTATGTGCTTATGGGGATGTTTCTCCAATTAGGGTCTTGGAGAGTTTTGAGTTGCATTTTTAAGTGTGCATTTGTTTTTCTTCCTTTTCCATCAAGTTAGAATGTTGTTACTTGCTGTGTGATTCTGCATATGTTGAATGGTGATGTTGACTTTGTGTCTTGTTTGATGAACAATGGACTGATTAGTTGTAGTGTGCAGCGTCGAACTGGAGGATTGGTTACATGGAGGTCAGGGAGTGTTATGATGGTGTATCGTGGTATTGATTACCAAGGGCCTGACTCAAGGAAGGAAGTTAATGACAAGAAAGCCAATGACTTTTTTGTGCCTGATGTCTCATCGGGAAGTTCGTTGAAAAGTGAAGTCAGTAATGCAGCCTCATCTCTGGAGGTTGTGAGGGAGCAAGAACAGTCTAAGAATATGACTGAGGCAGAAGTAGAGTACAATGCACTTCTTGATGAACTAGGTCCCCGTTTTGTTGGATGGTGGGGTACGGGGATACTCCCTGTTGATGCTGATTTGCTTCCAAGAACAGTTCCAGGTTACAAAACACCATTTAGGCTTCTTCCTACAGGAATGCGCTCTCGGCTGACAAATGCAGAGATGACCAATTTAAGGAAACTTGCAAAATCACTTCCTTGTCATTTTGCCTTAGGTAAGATTCATCCACTGCAATATTTGTTAAATTTCTTTTCCGTTGTGCCTGTATAATTTTTTTTTGTATTTTATGAAGGGAGAAACAGAAATCACCAAGGTCTAGCATGTGCTATTCTTAAGCTTTGGGAGAAAAGTTTAGTTGTAAAGATTGCTGTCAAACCTGGCATCCAGAACACAAACAATGAACTTATGTCTGAGGAGCTGAAGGTTTGTTTATTTGCAATATGGAAGTTTTGACTTGTGCAATCATGCTTGTGTCAGATCTAATCTAATACATCTCATTCCATTGACCTTTCAATTAATACACACTTGGATGTAAATCTTGTATTAAGTTTTTGGACCTAATCCAATTGTTCTTCGAAGCTGCTGGTTTTGCTTTTATTCAGCTAGAGTCACCACTCAGAATTATAATTTGTTTTTGCATTTATCTTTGAGGAAACCACTGGTTTTCCTTTTCCTGTAATTTTATCAGGGAGCAAATAAGTGTAGCTAGCTAGGAATAATTAAAAGGAAACTATATACTCACAATTAATATGCCTTCACATTTTTTGCCAAAATATCATTCACTTCTACAGTTATTTTATTTTTTAATGTTATCACAAAACAATTCTGTTATATAAAGGTATAACACATTCTCTGGGCTTAATATATGTGATGTGACTAAATCTTGTTTTTTTCTCCTGTCCATTTTATTGCTTAGACGTGATACACTGCTAGCACTGTCAATTTCAATTTGAGAAGAGTGATTTTTTTCTTGTTTTGATACAGATGCTAACAGGAGGTACCTTGCTGCTAAGGAATAAATATTTCATTGTTATATACCGTGGGAAAGACTTCGTTCCAACAAGTGTAGCATCTGTTTTGGCTGAAAGAGAGGAAATGACAAAGCAAGTACAGGATGTTGAAGACAAGTTCCGGTGCAGAGCAGTTAAAGCAATTCCATCAGGGCAAGGTGAAGCAACTGCACAGGCTGGGACTTTAGCAGAGTTCTACGAGGCCCAGGCTCGATGGGGCAGGGAAGTATCTCCTGGAGAACGTGAGAAGATGGTGGAAGAAGCTGCCAAAGCCAAGACTGCTAAGCTTGTCAGAAGAATTGAACATAAACTATTTTTAGTAAGTATCTATATATTATTTTTAAAATATTATATGCTTGTGATAGTAATTGGTTTATTTCACCTGAAAGTCAGACTGGGTTTATAGTGTGTTGGTGGATATAACTTATTCACATTATATATTTTAGTAGTCCTCAGATTGGAATTCTTGATTGATTAGAATATAAATCCTGCCAGCTTTTTTCACCTTTATTTTCAGCTGCTGTATGATTGTCTGGTTGCAGTAGGCTGTAATTTATTTCTGCAATATATGCGTAAAGGAGTGCAGCATAAGAGGATGTAACTTAACAGTTCTTTTTTATGGTTGTCTTTACAAAACTGGACTTTCTTTGCTCATCATATTTACCATTCTAATGTCTGAACAGGCCCAGACCAAAAAGCACAGAGCTGAAAAGCTCTTGGCTAAAATAGAATCATCGATGGTTCCAGCTGGTCCTGATTATGACCAGGAAACAATCACAGATGAAGAACGTGTTATGTTCCGCAAAGTTGGTCTAAGAATGAAACCATACTTACCACTTGGTGAGTAATTTTGAACTGCTCAAAAGTTGCTCTATTCTAGCAATGCAAAGCTGACATCTTTCTATCCAGGTATACGTGGTGTTTTTGATGGTGTTGTCGAGAATATGCATTTGCATTGGAAATACCGAGAACTTGTAAAATTGATGACAAAACAAAAGACTCTTGCTTTTGTGGAAGACACAGCAAGGTTACTTGAATATGAGAGTGGTGGAATATTGGTTGCAATAGAAAAAGTTTCCAAAGAATTTGCTCTTATTTACTATCGTGGAAAGAATTATACGCGGCCAATTAATCTGAGGCCAAGAAACCTTCTAACGAAGGGAAAGGCATTAAAGCGACATGTAGCCATGCAACGTCACGAGGTTCCCTATTTTCTATATGACAATTACTGATCTATTCCTGACTTCGTATCTATGATGTTACATTTGGTCTTGTCTGAATTGTGCAGGCTCTGAGTCAGCATATTACTGAACTGGAAAAGAATATAGAACAATTGAAAAAGGAACTTGTAAGTATTGGTGACTTGTCAGCAATTATTTAGTGTTATTTTGATGTAGAGGAGAGGTCCGTACTAAAAGTTAGACAGAAATGACTTGATTATTGTTTCTTCATTATGACCTCTTGACAAGAGAAGACAGCAGCTACCCTTTCCCAAGAATATCTTGATTTTGCATTTTTCGAGTTATAGGCTCTTAAATCAATCTTAACCCATCTGCTTCCTGTGCCTAGACTGACATTATGTTACGGGATCTGCTTTAGATATTTTAAACATGTGAGATTAGTCATGTTATGAAGTCGTCAAGTGGCTTCAGAATTAGTTTGGAATGGTCTATGTCTGAAAATCTTATGTTCTTAGTCCCTACTTGTGCTTTGTCCCTATGTTAGCATTTAGATATTCTAGAATTTCACTCTGCTCAATTAAATGTGAAGTTGACAGCCTATTAACAGGTCAGAATTGTGGCTTATATGTCCTCTTGATGTGAAGTTAGGTGGAATTAATTTTGAACAGTTGAATGTGATGAGATGCGTGTCTAAATTAATCTGAACCACATAAGCACATTAGAATGTGTTTTTCATTTGAAAATGTGAGAATTGACTTTCAAATTTTAAAATAAACCTATTGCTAAGTCTTTTAAATTTAATCAGGATAAGCCTCAAGATTTAGATGATGAAGATGGGGCGAGCTCAGAGGAAGAAGATCATGACCAAATAGAAAACATCTCAGATTTGACCCTTGTAAGATACCCCTAGTCTCTGTTCATTCTCTTGTCTGCTTGATTTTGGTAAGGCTATCAAATAGCTTTTGCCAATTTAATACTATTTTAAATGGTAGCTCTGGCATTTATAATTTCTTGTACTTATACTTAAGTTCTCGGGTAAAACTCAGTGGTAAGTTTTGGAATTTATTAAATGATTAATATGGAATATGATACTGCTTATAATAATATTTACTTATCAGCTGAAAGAGGGTAAGGGGGAGAAAGATTGAAAGAAAGAAATGAGGGCAAAAATAATTTTTAACTACAATGACAATTAATTTGTCCAGTTATTGGGAATGCAGAGTGAGAATGAAGATTCTGATGGTTTTGGTGATGAGGAAGAAAGCGACTGGTTAGATGATGAGGCAGAAAGTGATTGGGAAGATGATGAGGACCTGAGTTTTCAAAATTCGTAAGTGATGAGCATTCTTGAAGACCGGTTGACATATTTGTATTGAAGATTCCTGGATCACATCTTCCATTACATGAAGCTTAAAGGTATTAGCTTTGCTACTGATCATTTAGCTCATAAGTTTGCATTTGCATACACTTCATTTTATGAAAGCATAATAATCCCGAATTATGCAATTCTGATGCCATGCCTTATCTCTGTGATCTTGGATTGTCAATACTAAAAGCAGTTGACCTAACGTGCTGGTTGTAATTCTCAATTGTTCTACGGTTGAGGCATTTTTTTTTATCCCTTTATAGGGATTAAATGCAGTAATTTTCTCTACATGTAGGATAATCAAGAGGCAGGTTATAAGCAACTTGTATGGTACTTCCTCTATTAGCCCATTCTTTTGAGATGAAAATACGGTGTTCCTTTATTCAAACTTGTACAAAGATGTGCCTAGATTCGTGATCTTGCAGCAGCAAAAATTCATCATCCATTATCTACTCTTCTCTGGTTTTTCTACTACCATCTTTCAGTATGCTGGCTGACTTTTGAGCTGCATGGACAAAATTTCCGCTGTAGCCGAGTTGATTATTGTAAATCTTCACATTGTAATAGGCTGTTTGGTAAAGGATAATTCTTCTTTTGTATTTACTATATTGATATTATTATGCCTTAGATTTTACTTTCAATTCGGTGAAGTAGACAATAAATGTACTATGCTAATGTAGTATGCTGATTTAATGGGATAAGAGGCACAATTTTGGTTATAGCTATCAAACATGCTCTACTGTCCATATTTGCTTGCAATTTTTATTTGTCTTTTTTGTTAACATTGGTATTATGTAAAAAGTATTTAGGAGAAATTTGATGATAAATATTGAATGTGAAAGAAGGCACAAAGGAATTTGGCAAATAGGTTCATGCAATAATCAATAATAAATATATCTTATAAATCATTTTCTTTTTCTGTATTTATTTTCTTTGTATCTATTTCTTCCTTTCAATTAGACATACCAAAACAGGGTGTACGTACATCATTTTCATGCTCTGATTATGGAAAAAGCAAAAAGGGTTGAGTGAAAGTGATCAACCTCAAAGAAGTATAGCATGGGTTTGGATAAATGTAAAATCTACTGGTTACAACCTATACAAGTTACTTAGACTACATATGTATGATACAAATCCAAACGCATGTAGTCGTTGACATGGTGTCATGCAACATCAACAAATAGGATTTTCTTATTAGACATCAATTAATTGGATTGAAACCAAAGAAAAGAGAAAATTGATATTCAAGCAACCAAACACGTGTAAATTGATATTCAAGCTTTGAACATTGAAGTCCACATTTGATTGTTTACTCCGAGTCCATTTGACCTTCTAATTCCCCTAATAAAACATTACAGAAACTGAACTTAATGGCTAATTTTTGTAGCAAACCGATATGCTAAGGTGCCTGATATGTGTTTTTTCTGCTGCTATGCTCGTCAAGCCAAGATATAATATCACCAAGCACGTGAAATATAGTTTCATCAGGTTCACCTTCAAGTAGAGTATGGAAAGCATCCTTATAGAGGCAGAGTTTCTTGTCCTTAACTTTAGCTTTCTCATACAAAGCCTTGCTAGCTGATGGATCAGTAATTATATCAGCCTCTCCATGCATGATCAACAGTGGCAGAGAAACCTAGCAATTAACACTCTTCCGTGAGTTTCATTGACAGAGAAAGTTCCACCAGAAACACGTTCAATATCTCAAGAAAGTTATTATAAAAAAGAAACATGTGCTATAGCTCAAGGAAGTAACAAGACCTTTGATACCACAAGTTTTTTCCTACAATTATGCACTAGCTTTGGTTTATTTGTGCAATCACCAAAATATCAGGAAAATTAATACCAACCTGATGTTGTTTGCTTGTTTCTTTTGTTTTAAGGAATTTGGTTGTTTGTTTCCTCATGAAATCTTATTCAGCATTTCAAATATATAATTAATTAGTGATAAAAAGCAAGTCAAAGGGAAAGATATCATATACTTCTTCCAAACGCTGTTCTAGCTCCTGTGTGGCTTTCAACAGCTCCAATGCAGTTCCCAGTCTTGGCCTATCCTTGTAGAGTAACACATTATAGGGTGCCTGGAGAGAACCACTCAGAAAAATCGTTAATAGAAGAAGAGAAAACAAACATGGATTATTTCCTCTATTTAACTTCACATAATTCAAGCATGGTGTGGTACACCCACCAGTTTTCTCTTGTTCAGATCTCTAAATATATTATCTTTCACCTCTTCCTTTTGTGGAACTAACTTAGTTTTGGGAAGAACTTTGGCTACACCAATTAGTAGTTGCTTCACCAACCAATGTGGAATCATATCCTCCGCAAACTACTCAAGAAAATTGGTTAGTATACTTACATATGGATTGAGCAATCAAGTAATTCTAGTTGTTTAAATTCAAGGAGATACACCTTGCACAAAGGTGCAATAAGTGCAGCACCATTCCATGCAGTAGGTTGTTTGAAGTGAATATTCAAGGCAATGGCTCCTCCCATGGATTCACCCAACAAGAAGCTAGGCACATCTTGATACTTCTTTTGTTCTGTCATCCAAATGCAACAGAGTTATTCACACATAATTAAAATGAAAATGACAAGCCACTGCATGGATCTGTGCAAGGACAAAATTTAAATACAATTCCTTAAATATTTCGAGTGTTGTTCTTCAATTAGCATTAAACTTTTCGAATTAAAACTCTAGTTGTGATTAGTGCTAAATGTTGTAAATATTGCCAGTGTTGTTCTTCAGTTAGTACTAAAGTTTTCTAATTAAAACTCTAGTTCTAAAAGAATAACTATTAAAAACATTTATGAAATTGTATTTGAGTTTGTTATTTGTTCAAGAAGAAAACTTCATGCAAACATTTGAGAAAACTCAAAATGACACTAAAAAGAATTATCTGAAATAATGGAAAATTAGATCTTACCTTTAATTTTTGAGAAATGTTCGATGACATCATTCACTAAATTTTCAAAGCTAGGAATATAACCATGCAGACCATCTGATAGGCCAAATCCAGGGTAATCCAATGCAAATACTCCATATCCAGATGATGCTAACTTCCTTGCAACTCCTAAATACAACAGAAAATGACATCCTATTATCTATCTTTTTTCTTAATTATATCAAACTAATCTCTCATTTATTATAGATCTTTTCTTGCCTTCAAAGTAAAATGTGCAAGTGTCTGCGTATCCATGACAGTAACAAATGATTGCTTTCAAAGAAGAACTTTCTGGAAGCCAACTTTTAGAGAATATTTTTATTCCTCTGGAGTTCACTTCATAAACCTGTGCACAAACAAATATTTGAAATTATTTCACCAAATTAATGATAAGCCTTGTGTGATACTATTACCTAGAAATTCATAAACACAATGTAAGTAATGACTAATTACCAATCACGCATGAGATAAATGCTTATTACACATGAATACACTTTTTTGTCTTGGAAATTTCACATTCCTCTACCACTTTTTTAATTTATTCTTTACTCTCCAAGTTTAAAGTCAAAGGCAACTGTAACTAGAGCCATCAAGACTAATCATAAATTGAATTAGAGCATATAAGAATGAGAGTTCTTTACCTCTTTCATCTTCACCCCGTCTGATGGTAACTGCAGCAAATTTCAAAAACAGAAATGAGCTGCAATAATCTTCTCTATACTCATTCTATATTTTTGGAATACATGGTTTGTCACAATGTGATCAAATTAGTATGTATGTTTGAACTAGTGTTTGACAAAATTGATTAATATTGAAATGGATTATACATTAATGATATTTATGTTGATATGTTTTTCTTACAAAAGTAAATTTGCAATAAATTTCAGTATAATTTGCTGCATGATGCAATATTATTTTTTCAACTAAAACAGTGCATTGGGATTAGTTTCACAGTGATAATAATCAATTGTTTCTCATGATGAAGATAAAACAAGAAGAAGTTAGTTCAACACTTTTTCATTATATTACTATATATGACTTTGTGGAACATGTTAACTAACATTTTCATGAGATTTTAGAGAACTTAATGTCATAAACAGAAGATACATTACTTACCCTAAACAAGCAATGATCAATGGTAAGTTGAATATCCTTAAAGGCCTCACGAGCACGCCTTCTAGCAGGTGCCTCATCCAAGTTGGCCAGAAAAATGGTTTGCAAATCATCACTCATATATTTTACTTCTTCGTTTTTGCTTCCAACCATTGTTCCTCCTCTCTTGATATGCTAATGTATGTGACTCAAATCATGCAGAACAAAAGAAGAAAAGTTAGGGTGCAAGTTAGTAGGAAGGAGTAAGGAAGTGAGAACTTATTAGAAGAAACAAAGAGAGAGAGAAAGAAAGGTTCCCAGAGAAAAGGGGTGACATGCATTAAGTTACATTTGGTTAGATGGTAGTGGCTAGGTCAACATATCAGAAGGGTTTGGTTCCAAAATTTAATTACATGCTGCTGGGGAGTTAATATTTTCTCACCTTATTTATGACATTGGATCCACTTTTTTTCACCATACTCTTGCTTATTTAATGTGCTAGCTAGTTCTTACGTACTATACTATGTATAAATATCAAATCACTAAACTTGCTAAATGGACTCTATGATTACTTTACTATTTCTGTAATTTGGATGTGCATGTATCAAGTAGGGCTTTTGCTTTTGTTAGGTGGTGGTTGATAGAATGTTTTATGAGGAGGAGACAAGGAATAAGAGAATAAAAAGCTTCTAGAATATTTGAGCAAAATTTTTAGAAATTTAAGTGAGTTTAACGAGGGAGTTGAGTAATATATAATATGAAGTTTATAAATGTTTTGTCTAAAAGTTTTAAATTAGGAGTGATGTAATAATTTTTTATATAATTTTGTTCTTAAAGTTTTAAATTAGAAGTGATGTGATAATTTTTTATATAATTTAATTTCTCCTATATATTTCCTTAAAATAACTCAATAATAATATTAATAATGCTATAATTCGTTTTGGTAGTGGACTGAAAAAATAATAATTTGTATAAAAAATATGGAATATTTTTAAGGTTCATAACTATTTTTTAGTTATTACAATTTCAATTGCTGAATTTTTATGTTTTTAAACTAATGAAATTGAATCAAATTTTAATTAATTTTTAATCAAAGGGAACTCAAACTTTTAAAGAAAAGTGTTTAATATAAATTATATAGAGTCATTAACTTTTACCTTATTGACATTCATAAGAATGATTAGAACATTTTACTTATTTGTTATATATGACTTAAATGTGTGAAAATTAAGAATATACATGTATTTATATAAATAACTAATATTACAAAATCAAACTAATAATAAATTATACTTTTAAATATTTTAATAAGTAAAATAATGTATTATAGACGCAATTACTATAGAAAAAATCGCTAAACGTAACTTCTATAATAAATTTTATGCAACAATCCTTTTACTTTAATGCTAAAGCTTTATATAATGCTAAAATTTAAAAAGATTATTTTAGTGATTGAAATAAAATAGTATATTGAAGTAGTAATTTAATTAGTAAAATTAAAAAGTATAAACTATTTTTTGTTTGGTTTTATAGTATTACAGTATCTAGCATATGAGTGAGTAAAGACTGAAATTTTAGCATAATCAAAATTAAAAGAGAAAAAAAAAATATGCCACTTATGGATTTATATGGTAAACGATAGAAGCACCTACCACTTTTTTAATAATAGTTAATTAAATTTAATAGTAGTTCCCATTTTTTAATTTTTTTTACAGTCCTTGGTGTAGCTAAAGAATGACACTTGTTCTTTTTTTTTATAATTTCAAATGCTTTTATTTTTGTTTCTTTTAAAGTTTCATTGAAATTATTTAAGTAAATTTACACGAGTTTAATTAATTTTGATACACTATCAGTATAATTTTTTATATCATAAAAAGACTAAAATATGTATTTTAATTTAACCATATACAATGCATCATATATTATTTACAAATTTAATTTAATTTAAAAGTTTGATTTTAGAATCATTTTTATTTTTTTTCCAATCAAACACACATACTTTATTTCTCATTTCTTTATTGTTTACCGATTACATTACACTTAACTAATGATTAAAAATCAATAACTAAAACAATTTTAACACGTGCAATACAAATTGCAAAATTATCAAAAATTAACCATTAACTTAAATTATTATAATTCTTTACTTCATCCTTTGAAAATGGACCCTTTCATTTCAGATGAACAGTGTGAAATCTGACACTCCTAAACAAAACTTTTCTTTCATATGAACAGTCTGAGATCTGCCACCTTCTGATTTTGGTCTGACCATGCATGTGCTTCCATCCATAATCAATTACTGTAATTTCCTTATTTAGTCTTCAGAAAGATACATATATCATTTTTTCCAATTGATGCCATTTTCAAATGTATTGTACTCATGCACCATTACTATTTATTGCACTCTTCCCACTAATTTTTTTTTTTTTCACTCAGCTCACCTGCATTCTTAATAAATGCCCTTAACTCCCTACCTTTGAATTATGTGTTTCTAGAAATGAATCATTTTTACATCTTAAATTAATGAGTTTTTTTTACATTTATTTATTTATAAAAACTAAAAAAAATAGCTACTAGATTCCTTTTGCAAAATTAAAGTTAGCATGTCTTCAATTAGTTTGTCAACAAGATTAACCGTTATTGAGTGCTTGATTTAATAGTGTCTTTTGGTATGATATATGAATAGACTTTCTTCATTAAATTTGACATAACTTGAATTTTGGTTCACAATTGTACACATACTTCATGGTAGAACTATTTAGTCATTTTATTAATAGAGTTGTGAACACCGTGAGTTGTACATTTTTTTTTATTGATTTCATATGGTTTTTTTTTATTTAAAAGTAATTTTTTAATAAGCTTTTATGAAAAAAGATTTTGTTGGACATTTATTTTGAGAAAATAAAAATAATTCTTGAGTAATCAGTGCTTATTTGTATAAAGATTTCATAATTATGGGCCATGACTTTTATCAAATAATTAAGTTGGTGCGCTCTTTACTACTCTCCACTTATCACTTCTATCATTTAATATAAACAATTAATAAATTATAGAAGGTCTTAATTAATTTTTGTACATTCACATCATTATTTTTTATAACTTTTAATCCAATGAAATGTTATATATAAGATTCACTGTCATAGTTTGTTTTGTTTAATTATGGGTAGAAAAATATACTTTTAAGATATTTTTTATTCCTATAATACTTGATTTTATTTAAAAAACTAAACATCTTAAATTTTATATCATAAAATTTAATGGAGAGGTTTTATAAGAGTTAAGTCTTAAATTTATAATTTTTGTGGGTTTAACTAAGTTTTAATCCTTTTAGAAACTTGGATATTTTTTAATTAAGTTTTTATTGAAAATTTTCGTTTTATTGAGTATTAAAAAATTTTAGATTTTTCAATTGAGACATTGTCTTTTGATTTTGTTATCAAAAGTGATTACATGATTGCTGTCTTGCATCATTATTAGTTGTATGTCATGAAAAATGGTAAATGAATAATTAAGTTTTAAGTTTTTTTATAAAGTTTGATATTTTTTAAATGAGTTTTTTTTATTCTATTGAATATCCAAAATGTTTATATTTGTCAATAGAATTCCTCTCTTTATTTTGTTGTCAAGTGGTGTGATAGGATATATTTTTCAATTGAATTTATCTCTTTAATTTTGTTGTTAAGTGAAGTGACAAGACTTTTGTATGATAGTTAATTTAGTGTCAAGTATAACACTAAAAACTTAGACAATAATAAAAATAAATGTTTAGAACCCTAATTATCTTTATAATAAAATATGATATTTTTTTGCTTTCTTAAATTAAATACTAAAATAAAATCATATAAAGACATGAAAAAATATCATTTTATAATTAATTAAGATTAAAGAGCTTATTTTTTTTATTGTCCAAATTCATAGTGTTGTAACCGTAAAATCAAAATGATCATGACACCTTAAATGATGTAGAGACCTAATTGAAAAATATCAAGATCTTAAACATTCAATATAATAAAGATTTTAAATAGAAATTCAAATGAAATATTAATAATTTGAATTTAATGAATTTGTGAGCCCAAAATTATCCTTTGTATATTTATCCTTTATAGTCACCTCTTGTTCCATAAAACTTTTTAAAAAAAAAAAAAAAAAAAAAAAAAAATTTAACTTTTTTTTACACACTAAATATTTAAAAAATTTATAAAAAGATTTTTATTTTTTTTTTTTTTTTTTTTTTTT
>Ga0099824_1000103_pt1 | contig 67491 bp, 27 predicted proteins | sample SiratrowhiteBW_FD_76837 | JGI IMG/M metagenome (GOLD analysis project Ga0099824, IMG submission 76837) | Root nodule microbial communities of legume samples collected from California, USA - Siratro white BW | ecosystem: Host-associated > Plants > Roots > Nodule | place: USA: California... | reverse complement strand
TATATATATATATATATATATATATATATATATATATATATCTATAAATATGAAGATGGGGGCTAAAAGAAAAAAGTTCTACCTCACACATAAATCTGCACCTCTTAAGCATTGCTCCTAACCCAGAAGGAAAAATCAGGATCAAGACAATTACAAGCCAACCTGCAGATATGGGAGTTAGAAGTTGGCGCCATGTGTTGTTCTCTTTGTGTCTTCTCTTCAGTTTAGGTAACTTTACTTTTTTGTTGGAACTTCGATCGTTTTAACAAAAACACACGTGCATGTATGTTGTGTTCTTACTTGCATCATGTATTGTATTGCTTGTCAGAACTAAGTTACAAAGCCTAAGAAGCTGAAGTATTAATGTTCAATAAGAAAAAAATACAATATTGAAGGCATGAAAAGCTGTAGACAGAATTCTTCAATAGCAAAAATCATTTTTGTTTACATTATGGAATGAACCAGAGATTTTTCATTCAACAATCATAGCCAAGTATATTTTAAGATTCAATAGCAGTGAACCTGAACAAGAAGTTTGATAAGTATTTAAATAAAGTCTCGAATTTAACTTTTTGTGAACAGACAAAATAGCACCGAGAGAATTTTGCTGCCTTAAATTGTACTGGAACCTAAACAAACAAAAGTAATAAGGGTAGCTGTAGAAAGGCATATATAGGTACATACATTACTCAGCTCAGGAAACATGCTCTGCCACCTGTGGAGAAATCATAGAAGCACTTTGGGTTAATTTGTTCATTTTCAGCTATTTCTTTTCATTTGTGCTGTTGAAAAGGTGAAAGATCCTTGGTTTCTTTTACAGGTCTAGGTAAAGCCATAAGACTAAGAGAGGAAGAAAACCAAGAAATCTCATATGAATTTGGTACCAAGTTGGATGCAGTTCCTGTAGTCAACCCTACAACTCCAGGCACAGGAAATCCATATCCTACATTAAACCCAACAACTCCTCAAGGACCTGGCACAATAGGACAGACACCATCAACTCCTACAACCCCATACATGACCCCCACAAACCCATACACAAACCCCACAACCCCAAAAACAAGTCCTACTACAAATCCAACTATGACCCCACCTAGCCCTACTACAACTACCACTCCCACAACCCCAACCACTCCTGCTACTGCATCAGCTGGTGGCCAGTGGTGTGTTGCGAGCCAATCAGCTGCAGAGAGCACTCTGAAGGTGGCTCTTGACTATGCTTGTGGCTATGGTGCAGACTGTTCCGCAATTCAACCTGGAGCAAGTTGTTACAACCCAAACACTCTGAAAGACCATGCTTCTTATGCATTCAATGACTACTACCAGAAGAATCCAGCTCCTACAAGCTGTGCATTCGGAGGAACTGCTACACTTACAAACAAGGATCCCAGTAAGACTTTTCATCAAACATTAAAGCCTCAGTACCTCAACATCATATAAAGAACTTTAGATTAACATTTTGATGTCTTCCAAATAGACATGAAAAACTTTGCATTCACTCATCTAAGTTTTTTTATTGGAATTACAGTGCTAGAAAATCCCACTATGCCATGTCTGTTAACTGTTAACAATACATGCTGTTCTCCACATCATTTCAGGTAATGGGAACTGCCGCTATACATCATCCAAAACACCAAGGTGAGAATTTCTTGAACTATACCTCTTCACCCCATCATAAATAAAACATCATATGTAACTTTATACTCTCTGAATTCCTAATACATGTATTGTTCATGCAGCATGAGTCCACCAACACCAACTTTTGTAAGCCCCCCAACTCCACCAAGTACTATGTCTCCAACTACACCAACTACCCCAAGTACTATGACCCCAACTACACCAGGTATTATGACACCAACTGCACCTGGTATTATGACCCCAACTGGACCAGGTATGACAACAATTCCTGGTGGAGCATCAGTGTATGGTACGGGACCAACCGGAAGCCCCAATATAGCCACATCTGTTCCACACTCTGAACTGCTGCTGTTTACCTTATTTGGTTTGTGGGCTTCACTTCATGTAGAAATCTACATCTAGATGATGAACAAGGGGCATTCATTCTTTGTGTGATACACCAGAAATCACTCAGTCTTCAGCAGCTTTTGCAAGACCACAAGGTGGCAGAGTGAACATGGCATATTTGTCATGTGAATTCTCCCCATTTAAATTAGAACTACCTTACATAAAATGTATCCCTGGTAGATCATAAAGCATGAGACAATGTTAGGCTTGTAGACAGATATTTTACAATATTAGCAGAGATGAATAAACTATTAGGTTATCTACTTCCATTCACAGCTTCTTCTCCACAGATAATCAATTAAACTAATATCAGCTATACTCAGAAGACTACTTCAGATGAATCTATCTTCAGCAAGTAACATTGCTATATTAATAATATAGTTGCAACAATGTTGATGGAAACATACAAAATTTAAACGGAGCTTCATTCATAAGGTGTTGTCTATGCTAACGCATTAGTGTGTTCATCAATCCTGATGCAATACTCAGTTTTATTTATCATGTTTAAAAACAGATTTCGACAAAAATATTTATTTAGACACGAACAAATGTTCGAGACTTAAATATAAAGTATAAATTTTTAATTAAAACCAATGTTAAATGAAAAAGTCATCAATGTAGTGAATTACTTAACCATAATTTTTGTTGACCTAAATACCCTACAGAGTAACTCAGACTTTCATTAGTAATGTAATTACATAAGTCTTTTCTACAATTATTTCATACAGAACCTTTGAAAAAGAAAAAAATGGAAACTCTAGATTCTGATAATGATTAATATAAGTAATTTCTAACATAAAAAATTAATTCAGTTGAATTTACTAAATTTTTAAAATAATGTTATCAGTGTGTTAAATGTATCCTTGTTGTTAATGACTTTCAAAATTTTTCTCCTTATTTATTAATAGAAAATATATATTTATAATTTTTAATAGAAATAAATAAGGAAAAAAATAAATTCTTCATAAAAATTATAAAAACTTTTAGAAAAGTAACGGTAAATTTCTTTTAATTATGTCTTGTATCAAGGAGAAAATATTACATTGACAAGAAAATATGTTACATCGTATTAGAATTTGTTGACAATACGGTTATTGTTAATATGACACTAGTTTAGTATGGATGATGTCAACATATCATAATCTTGTATTAATGTAAAATGCTTTTTTAACTTTTTTTATCAAATTTTGATTATAGTTATAAAAAATGAAGAATTTAAAAAATTAAGAGTTAAAATTGAAAAAAAAAAATCACAAAAGGTAAAAATAAAAAGATGTTAAACAAGACAAGCTAAAATGACATTTTAAGCCTTATTATTATTATTATTATTATAAAACTAATAATAGTAATAACTTGTATCATTTTGAAATTAACTCTTATAAGAAACATCAGGATAATGGTATTCTCTTAAAAACACTTATATGTGGTTCAGATATGTAAGTCCTCAATGAAATCTTTCTGCTATATATATATATATATATATCAACTTACTTTTTGTTAAAAAATTTGTTTTATTCACTGTTTAAAATACTTTTTATTATTGTTTAAGTAACTTATTATTTAATTTTTATTGTCAATGTGACATGACCGTTGTTTTTTTGTCTTTTTATTTGTAACTCATTGATGAATTCATTTTTTTTTATTTCTTTAAATTCGTTAATTAACTTACTTCTTCCTTGTTTAAGAATAAGTTAACCAGCTTATAAAAAATACAAAACATATTAAACATTTCATACAATAATTTTTCTAAAAAGGCGTCCTCAATTAAAAATATATAAATTAATAATTAAGTCATATAACAATCTATTTTAACTTTTAAATGGGTTTAAATATATTACATAATGATTGTTTAAATATATTAATCTATATAAAAATCATTAGATTTCATGTAAGTTCACATTTAAAATCCAAAAATTTCCAGAGACTCTTTCTGAAAAGTCTGAAACGGAATTTCCATAATGGAATTTCCATAATATAATTTCGAGAATGAGATTTCTAAAACAAAATTTCTGAAAATGGAATTTTCAAAATGCATAAAGTAGTTTTTATAATAAGGTTTTTGAAATATAATTTTTAGAAGAAGCCTTTTAGAAAATGTATAATATCTTATGAAATGTATTTTTTATAATAAATCTTCTAGAACAAACTTTTTAAAAAAAAAAATTTCTATTAGCGCTCTAACTCCCTTCTTCTTCCTCTGCAGTGTTTTCTTACTTCTTCTTTTTAATGCTAGTGGGATGCAGATAGTAATGATAGGGTGTAAGAAGCAAAAAGGGGACAAAACAAATGTAAATGCTGTAAAATAAAGGTTGAATCTATATGACTAGTAAAGCATCATGAGTCAAAGTTTGAATAGTAAATCATTAACTTCTCTCCAAGTTTAAGGTTAATTCATTCAGACCTCATCACTTTAATAAAAATCAAATGATGATTAGACTGGAAACCATGAACAATAAATAATCAATTGCATAGAAAATAGTTTACTGAAAATTTAAACTCTAACATTCAAAATTATCAATAAATGTGCTCTTCACATTAATGTACATCATCAATTTGGTCTCTACTATAAAGACAAAAAAAAGTTGACTAAAATAGTTGAAACCCATGATTAAATTTAATTGACTGATTTGTAATTTGAAATAAGAAATTAGTTAATCTTGTCAATCTAAGTAATCACATCTTTTGAGGGTTTATAGAGAAAGAGTTGTTTGCATAAGCTTTTTAACAGGCATTTATATGAAAGGAAAAGAAAATTAACAGTTAAATAAATAATTTTCTGAAATTAATTTACACCTCAAGTTTTTCACAATAGCTTTATCATTATTTTTTTTCTAAAATTTTATTATATTTTAATGTAATAATTTTTTGGTTTATCAGGATATAATAAGTTTATTTTTCTTTTATTTTACTTACAAATAATTATATTAAAAATGAATATGACATAACAAAATTTGTCATTTAACTTGTCAAGATTTAAAATTTCAAAATAAAGAACTTACCTAGATGTGAAGCGACTCTAAGGATAACTATATTCCTTTCATTATTATTTAAGATAATTTTTATTTCTATTATTCAATAGTAATTTTATCATCGATAATAATTTATTATAAAGATATTTTATAATAAATATATAAAATAATTTCTAATTATTTGAGTACATGATATCTGTTGAGACTAAATACATCTCAATCTCTTATTAAATACCAACCACAATATATAGACTATACACCTAAAATTATTTAGAATGTGATTCAAATAATATGTACCTAAAACAGTAATTAGAATGATAAATCTAATGTTGTTAAACTTTTTAAAAGATATCAATTCATGATAAAAGCAAGTAATACTTTAGGGTAATAAAAACAGGAGTAAGATTGTTAATTTATGTGAAAAAAAATACTTTTAATATTAATTAATAAAGTTTTATACAGGAAAATTTCTTTATAAGTATTTTTAAGAGAACAAAATATGAAGAAAAAAAATAATACTCACCTCTTCCTAAGTTAAAATTAACTTATGTATTTTATATAACATTTTCAAGTTTTATATTCATTTATAAATTAATTTTATCTTAAAAAGTTAATTTTATATTTTTTTCATTTTTAAAAAATCTTATGAAAACGTTGATGGATCATATTATATTCTATTAACTATTAAAAAAATATAATTCCAAAAGAGGTTGGGAAGGTACACATCAAATCTCTGCACATTAGAAGCTTTCGACGTCAACGTAAAGAGGATGATGTTATCTAGTGTATGATTTGTTGTTGTCTTATTTTTTTTTTTTTTACAAGTACAAATTCATCAATAAATTTTAAAAGTTTTGAAAAGAAAATAACAAATTGATTGGTGATTCGTAAATAAAAAGATAAAAGTAAAACTTATATCCAATAATAAAGTAAAACAACAAAATACTTAAATAAAAACATAAAACATTTTAAATATTAAATAAAACAAAATTTGTAAATAAAATTTCAATTAAATTAAAAATACTTATAACTAATAATTATACTTAAATATTTAATTTTGAAGCCTCACCTACCTTATTGGTTATAAATAATTGTTTCATGCAAATTCAATCATTTGGATTGGATGGACACGTAGACAAAGAGTACCAAGTTGAAACGTAACTTAGTTACACCTCACAACTAAGGTCAAAGTGCATGTTCATATGTATTGTGAAAGTTCTTAATATTATATAATTTTATGTAATTTTATAGTCTTCATGGATATTAATAGTATACATTATCCATTGATACTGTAATGTGAATCAACTTTCAGAATTTCACGTAATCGTGTGGTGGTGGATGCTTAGCATATTCCTTCTTATAACTATTTTTTAAAAATATTTCATACCCCACCCACATCTACTTTTTTTCTAAAATAATAATATATACAAAACTTGTACTGTAATGTACATAATTGACTGCTAAGTACGAAAATTATTGATGCGTATAGGGTTATAATTCAAGTGCCTTGTTTAACCACTAAAATTCTATTTCATGGTCAAACTTGAAAGAAATATCACTGGTATTTGCAATTTGAAGATTAATTCATGAATCCTTAAAATAATATTACATAAAACTAAAATATTGTATTATTACTATTATAATTTTGGAAACTCCAAAACTTGATAAAAAAAAGTATTGAATATAGTAGTTTGAATTTTTGTTTTAATTGAATTGGAGTTAATTCCAATTAGATTTGGTAAATTTTAAGATAAAAATGAAAAATTAAATAAATAAATTTATATATAATTTATTATTTTAATATTTTGTAAACACATAATTATTATATTTTTATTTAATTAAACCTATTGAATCAATGTTTATCAACTTTAGTTCTCATTAAACATAATTATAAACTTGTTTTACTCATAACAATTTATTGAAAAACTTTGTATTAAGTAATTCTAAAACTAAATAAAAGGTTTTTATACCTACATAATCCATTTTGTGTATTAAGATTGCAAGAAAAACATCATATTATTAAAGACCATATATTATCAAAGACCATAACAAGATAATTACAAAAATCTTGCAATAGGTCACATAGTCGGGGTTTAGGACTTGTAATAAACTTTTTTTAAAAATGAAAGGTTTTTATCCAAACTTTTCTTAATGAAAACAAATAAATTTTAGCTTGAGACATTAGAAGAGAATAATGAAGTTAAGATATAATAGGAAAATTATTCCACCATTAATTGAATTAATTTAGTTATTTGATAAAAGAAATACACAAATTGGATCATGCCCTAAATAATTTCTTTTGATTGGAATGGATAATTGTTTTAATCCAATCATTGTACACCCTAATAATTTCAAAACTGTCACATTTAAGGATTAATTTATTTTTAAAAGTGTCTTGGGTGCACTATCATTACTTCCATATTTTATATTACTTTAATGTCTTTCCAAACTTTTTCTATTTTATTCATAACTGAATGCACAATACTATGAATTTTTCTTTATATCACAATCACCATTGCATCATAAGTTTGCTAATCATATTCCATCCAATCACTTTCAAAGTTGTTAAAAGATAATTTCATTAATATATATATATAAAAGAAAGTGTAAATATTAATTTTGTTAGGTTGTTTTAAATTTACATTTTACTTTTTTTAATGAACTTCCATGTTTTTGTTTTTAAAATATCATGTTACACAAGTCAATTATTTTTTCTTACTTTTTTTTAATTATAAGAATTTCTAAAATTAAATTCCTAATTACACCCACTTGAAATAATTTATGGAATGATGTGAATCCACATTTCCATGTCTTGTCCTCTTTGTAAACCATTTCAAACTACTTATGATGGCTCAAAACACAAATGTGTGTCCCTTTGTAGTTTGTCTTTTTGCAACTTTATACTATGTACTTATAACACTTAGAATTATATAAAATCTAATGAAATTGTAAAGTTAATATATACATCACTTGTCTCGAATTCGTTTTATTTCATAATTTCTCTTTTTGGAAGACATCTCTTTAAGGAGATAATTGTTCACTTTAAGGCATTAGACTAAAACCATGCTGAAGTCAAAATTGTAGAAAAAGTTGGTTTACACTAACCGAGAGAAAAAAGAAAAAGTATTATTTAAATTGGTTAAATCCAATTTTTGCATATTTAAAGAAATCAAACAGATTTTTATCATATTAATATACATTATTCATTTGGTGGAGAAGTAAATAGGACTCATGCATGCATAGTTATATAAATGTTTAAGACATTAATAATTAGTTTAAAAAAAGAATGTTCAGTTATGTTCTACTCTTAACAACAAACTTTGTTTTTAACTGCTGAAGTGATTAAAGAATCATGAACTGATAAGATAGAAAAAACTGAATACATAAAAGGACTGAAATAAAAACAAAGTATATATATATATATATATTGATACTAAAGAAAGAATTATGTAAAGCAATGTGTTATCGCATGACAAGTTAAAGTAATAATTAAGATTAACACCATACATGAAATATTATTCGGACTATTGAAAAACATATAAAACTTGTGAATTATATAGACTAAAACATTTTAGACATTAAAAGTTATTATATTCATAATGATGTCATAAAATTATAATTTTAAATTTAAACAATAAAAATAAGAAAAAATAATAATCAGATAAAGTTTGTTGAAATATATTTATTTATTATAATTTAGAATTCATTTATTTTATAATAATTTAATTTTATATTATGTTCATTATTAAATATTACATCTACATTTTCTTAAGTAGTCGTAGTTTTTTTCATTAACTTTTATCTTTTTCTTTGACTATTTGAATCTTCTTCTCTACAATCTTTCTAATTTTTTGAAATGACTTCTCATATTTTTAAATTATGTAAGTTGGAATGTGATTAAATATAAGTTATTTATAAAATTGCAGTAAATCTATCTTTTATTTTAAAATGCTCCATCTTACTCCTTTGACTTTATCTATGAATGTTTTAAGTAAGCAAATAGAAGATGCTTGCTCATGGAAGCTTATAACAAGTTATAGTTAGTGAGGACTTTAATGATGGGAACATAAAGTTGTCAAAGGTTATATAGATTTACTGCATATTGAAAACAACTAATTGGTACATGTGTTTCTGGTTCTGAATGAACAAATAGGCAATAATAATTATGTTATATATTTTGTTTGGTTTTACATAAAGCACTTTGAAGGTTATGAAGTATCTATTATATAAGTTAGTACAAATACATGGTAATTTTTGTTGTATAATTTTCTTTTTGCAACTAAATGGGATGGGTTAAAGTACTACGCCTACCTATCTTTATTGTTGATATATAAAAAAAATGTGTATATTTTAAAATTTCACTAGTTCTATTAGTTGAGAGAGTTATTTATTTTACGGTCCAACTTCTTATGTTTGTTTGATTATTTTTTGTTATTTTGTTGTATTTTTAGGAATTTTTTCATGTTTTAATTTTTTTTATTAGTTTAGAAACAACAATTAGTTAATAAAGGAGACTATTTTTGTTTATGGATAACTTTGGTTATGTGTATCGAAAGACTATTGAGTGTGGTTGGTATTGAAGTTATTGAGATGATAATTTAGTGGATTGATTAAGTTATTGTTGTATTTAGTATGGTTAAAATGTGAATTATGGTTAAATTAAAAAAAAATAATTGGAATAGACAAATTATACATTCAAGTAGTATTAAAAAGTGTAGTTAAACACATGTTAAGATTGATGAAAAAAAAGTGTAGTTAAACACATGTTAAGATTGATGAAAAGAGTCTCACCACTATCACTCTCACTAAAATGATATACATAGTAACTCAAGTGCCTTACTTGTACTTTACTTGGAGATTTGAGAAATTTTCTTCTCCAAATGTACATCGCTTCAGCTTTAGAATAATTGTCAAATGCTATATAATACTGTTAAGTAATAAAGTCATAGCTTGAATGACTTAGAGTTAGTAATTTTTCTTCTATTATAATAAAAAATGTCACTTAAGTGATAATTACAGGACCAAGCAAGTAAAAGTGATATTTTTAATACTCTCAAGAAGACCAACTCTAAGTTTAAATATGCTTAATTTGATTATCTCAATACCAAAAAGGAGTTTATAAAATTTGAATTATTCAAAGTGTAGAATCATTACAAAATAAATCAATTGAAAAAAATCTTTATTTTAAAATTTTTTAATATATAGATAATTGAACAAACACAAAAACTTTAATCGTCTTTTGCTAAACATATATAAATAAAAATGATTTCATACAAAAAAAATTAATAAAGATATATAAGGATAATAAGAGTAAACTTTTATATTTAGACTAGTCAAAAGTAGTAAAATATTTTAACTTTAAATTAGTTTAATTAGAAGGACTTGTAAAGTTAAACTCACGTTAATCTAATTAGAAGAATTAGTATAAAAACAGAAAATATTATACTATTAAGTCTATTGTTCATACAGTGTTTTAAACGGTTCTCATGTCTATTTTCATATCACTAAAAATTCTTCTTAAAACGTTTAATTAAGAATTCATTGAAAAAAAAATGGAAAACATTTTAAAAGTTGTATTAAACTTTTGTTCTAGAACTTAACTTTTTTCTATTTTCATATCACTAAAAGTTCTTCTTAAAACATTTAATTAAGAATTCATTGAAAAAAAAAAATGGAAAACATTTTAAAAGTTGTATTAAACTTCTGTTCTAGAACTTAACTTTTTTCTTGTTTCATTTAACTCTTATTCTGGATCTATTTTCTATTTTATTTTATTTGAAGATGTTTTTGTACTCTGATGTTAGAAGATGTTAAATGGTGGAACAAAACCAATTTAGATGTCTTTTGTTGAAAGAAGTGTTGTACATAAGTGTTGTATCTGTTCACCCAATTTAGACTTCTAAAACATAAATGTTTTCTCTTTCAGCAATTATATGTTTATTAAACGATTTTTATTTCTAAAATTCAAACAATTTGATCACATATTTAATTTTAAACTATTTTTAGAATAGTTTTTTTTTAAATAACTTAAACTCGGAGACAACTTTTTCCTTGCTAGTCAACCTTCAAATCATTATTGACGTGGAAAATTCACCTCAACACACAATCTATAAATTAAATTCATAATTATTTTATTAATAGTGATTTTCAAACATAGCAGAAAAATAGTTGGCTAATTAAACAATTTTTAATTCATTGAAATATGGTCAAACGCCTTTATATGAAAGGGTATATAAGTATAAGATACTTGTGCTACAGAACTGAGCCTGAAATCATGCAGAAACAATTTCAACATAAAATATTCCCCTGCACGCTTGAATTAATTTATCATAAAAAGTATTTATTTTTTACTGATACACATTTATTAAGGAACTAAAAAAAGTCATTATTAATAAAAAAATATTTCATACTGGCTTCTAAGGATTAAGGTTATTTAATAAAATGAATTTTATATGATTTAACTTATTCTTATGTGCATGTACTGGAAAAAAAAATGGATGCTTTAAAAAAAGAAAATTATATTAAGATGCACTTAACACGGTTCTTATCTTTTGGGCAAGTGAAACAGTTCAAAGTAGAACACAGGGTTCAATGGTTCATTGCTACATTAAACAACCTTGTATCTATCATTATCCTCCTCTGATAAATTATTAAACATTTGTTTTAGGCAAGTTTTTAGTTTAATAAATGCAAAAAAAACATTGTTTTATGGACATCAAATGACCTTTAAATACAGTTGAATCCTCCACCTTCTCAAAGTCCCAAACCATTGAAGCCAATTTTCTCTCTCTTCTTTCTCTCAATCATTTCTCTGCTCCTTTTCACTCTCTGGGGTCTGGGCCAATCATCGCCACGCTCTTGCTCTGCACCCTTCTCCTTTTCTCTAAAGATTCCCCATTCTCTTTCTATCACAGACATTGAACACATGTGCACACTCTTCTTTTTTTTCACTCGCAACACGTTTCTCTTCAATTTGTTGGTACCCATTTGGTTTTAGGTGCCGAAGGACCGAATTGCTGTCTTTGAAGTCCTTCCTTTCTCTCTCCTTCCCTTCAGGCTCTAGGGTTTTCTGACCCCTTTTCAGGTATTTTGTGGGTTTTCTCTTGATTCACTGTTTCTGGATTTTCTGATGTTAAAATTTGATTCTTTTTAAAGTTTTTCCTTGTGGGGTTGATCGAATTGATGACCCGAGTTTTCGAGTGGAGTTTGCTTTCATTGCGGCGGTTATGGGGATTTTTTTGGGTTATGATTTCTCTGTAGTGCGATGTTGCTGAAACCTTGAAGTGCTTTTAAATTTGTGGTTTTTGGTTGAAGGGTGGTTATGGCAATCGGTCATGAGAAACGGGGTTGGTTTTGTAGTTATGATGATAAGTTGATAACTTGGGCTGGTTGATCGTAACCGTTGGTATTTTATGCTCTTTTTGTTCTGCTTTGAGTGATGTTATCATGGTCTACGGACACTAGTCAAAGTAAAAGGGGTTTTTCGATTTGGTCTCTTTGTGATAGTCACCATCATTGCTCTTAGTTGGATGGATTAGATTGAACCTGCTTCTGCTTTGGATGCTGAGAAATTGTGGGAAAGTTGGTGTCTTTCTTTTTTAGTTTGTCTCTTTTTTACTGATTATGGTTGTGGAATATCTGGGGAGCTTAATCTTTATCTTGATACCTTATATTCACGGAGTCCCAGAACAAGTTTTGTCTGGACATGCTTGAAGTCGATTGTGATGTTTCTCTGGTAATGGATAGAATCTGTTGAAAGGAGGGTAACCCTTGGAAAGAACTGGTTTTTGCACATGGGTTTGCTCTGTAGGTAACTTGTGTTACTGGTTTGATACTAACTTATTTATCTGCACTTGGAACAGGGACACTTTTACTGTCTCCTGCATCTCGGATGCTTTAATTTTTATTTTTTTTTTACTTTAAAATTTTGTCATGGGTTTCAACTTTCAAGCTTTGATGCACGGATATGATGGTACTCTTATTTTGAAAACAACAGTATACAGTAGGTGATAGATGCATGTTTAAAAATGTATACAATTTCTTAAAACATAATAAATATATAATGGCAATTGTGCGGGTCCAAATTAAAATTACATTTCTTAGACATTGTCAAAATAAAAAATTATAAGCTATTGTCTGACACAAATTAAAGTATCCTAGAGTATATATGGATACAAATTGGACACAAATTAAAGTATTGATGCATTAGAAATTTCAAGTTTATCCAAAATCTTGCCTTTTGTTGCTTCCAAATCTAGTTGTATAGGACATCCAAATCTGTGGAATTGGAACGTTCCTGACCTGTGAAGATGTGAAAAAAACAAAGGGGTCTACCTGGAGATTTAGGAACTGTGGCTAAGGACAAGGATTCTTTCACATTCTTGATAAGATTAACAACAATGTATCTGTATATCTCTTCTTCCTTTATGGTTAGAATTTTCCTGCCACTTTGATTATGCAGAAACTCTCAAGACGGCGGTGATAACATTGAACCTGCATATTTGAAGCTCGGTTTAAGTGCGTCTAATATTTCATCAAAATAGATCTGTTGTCAGTGCTTTAACAATGCTGAATTTGGTTGGGGAATTTGGAGCTTTTAGAAGTTGGATTTGTTAGCTTGTACTCTCTTATTATTGGTTGTACTTTTTCATTGAATTTGTTCATTTTGGTGAAGTCAGTTCCCATTTTTGGAGATAAAAGTCAAGCTTTATTAATTCCTAACGGATTAATACTAAGTGCTTCATTGATTATTTTTTTGTAATTCCATAACAAGGGCCTTGACGATTTCAGGCAGGATCTTTATGCTAATTTGGGGATTTTATAGGTGTAGTTGTCAGATTCAAAGTTTTTTATACCTGCATTGTTTCTCCTTTGTGCAGAGGAGTTAAATTAAAAATAATATAAAAGAGAAAGTATTATGCTCCTATAACTTCCAATGTAGTTAGTTATTGCAGATATTACCAAAAGCCCACTGTTCTTCTACATGTTGAATTTCTACATTTTTCAAAATTGTTCTTAATTCCTGTGTAATTAGCATTCCCTAAGTTTTACTATTGTTGGTATATCTTTTGAATGTTATTAAAAATTTATTTGCTTATAATGAAATGATAATAACTCAATTTATTGCTGTTTTTGTGAATGAGGCAGAAGGGTGATGCAATGAGGCAGGCTTTTGATCCTTCTTCTTTGGGTAATTATCTTAGTTGTTTATTTTTTTTCATTGGCTTGTTACTATATTGAATTTTGAATTAACTAAACCCTTTTATCACCAATAGGTCCTTCCAAGATTCCAGCTATAAAAATACCTGGAAAATTGGGGAATGGTGCGTGGGAGGCTTTGTCTGGATCTGATTCCTACCATGCTTCATCTGATGCTAGCCTCTTTTCTAGCTCATTACCTGTACTTCCGCATGAAAAATGTATGTGATTGTTTTTTCCCAAATGTTGTGTCATTTGTATGCTCCATTTTTACTAAAATATATTGATTTGGCTTTATTCATCTGCAGTGAACTTGAATGAAACTGAAAATGGTTATCAATCTGTTGATGACATCTCATCTGAATTTAAGAAGCTCCATCAAGATGCAGAGGGAGATGGTTCACTTGAAGATGGTGATACTCATGCTATTGGACCTGTGCTTCCTGATGATGAGGAGGAGCTTTTAGCCGGTATAATGGATGATTTTGACCTTAGTGGTTTGCCTGGATCCCTTGAGGATTTGGAAGAGTATGATCTGTTTGGTAGTGGTGGAGGTATGGAACTAGAAACTGATCCACAGGAAAGTCTCTCTGGTGGTATTTCTAAGTTAAGCTTTGCTGATAGTACTGTTGGCAATGGTTTGCCTCATTATTCTTTTCCTAATGGTGTGGGAACTGTTGCTGGAGAACATCCATATGGGGAGCATCCTTCTCGAACATTATTTGTTCGTAATATTAACAGTAATGTGGAGGACTCGGAGCTGAGAGCTCTTTTTGAGGTAATGCAAACTAGAAAGCTTGTGTAAACTTTGTGCTTCGATATTTTAATATTCTACATGTGCTCCCTGAATATAAACACAACTTTCGATATTTTAATATTCTACATATGCTCCCTGAATATAAACAAAACTTAAGGTGCTCATAATTCTTCACTGTCGCCTGGATAATCTGCAGAGATGTTTTAGAAGAAATCCATTTGTAACAAGACAAATTATTAATTGAGTTTCAATTTTTTTCAGCTTTATGGGGATATTAGGACCCTATATACTGCATGCAAACATCGGGGTTTTGTAATGATATCCTATTATGACATCCGTGCTGCTCGAACAGCTATGCGAGCATTACAAAACAAACCTCTGCGGCGCAGGAAACTAGATATTCACTTCTCAATACCAAAGGTTATTTTAACCTTTCAGAGTTGCTTTGGTTTATTCATTTCCGTAATTGAATGCCTAGACATTATAATCTCTTGGTTTTCTTTTCTTTCGCATCCCAGGATAATCCATCAGACAAGGATATAAACCAAGGAACATTGGTAGTTTTCAATCTGGATCCATCTGTTTCAAATGAAGACCTCCGCCAAATATTTGGGGCTTATGGAGAGGTCAAAGAGGTGATGTTTTATCTTTTTCTTGTTGCTTTGTATCCCTGCAACATGTGTGTATGTGCTGTATTTTTTAGACTTAAGATTACTTATCAATGTTTCTGCAGATAAGGGAAACTCCTCACAAGAGGCATCACAAGTTTATTGAATTTTATGATGTCAGAGCTGCAGAAGCAGCTCTTAAATCATTGAACAGGAGTGACATAGCTGGTAAACGCATAAAGCTTGAACCTAGCCGGCCTGGAGGAGCTCGAAGAAAGTGCGTACATTAATATTGCCTTTGTTTTGTTTTTCTCTATCTTTATGATAATCATCTGTCTTCCTGGCTGATTTTGTGCATGGTGTAAATATAAGACAAAACTGATGAGATAACTGTTGAATATAGTTGCACATATGATATGGTTGACCTATCTCTCTCTGGTACCAAGTATGACAGCTTTTAAATACTGTCAAAACTATTTGAAATTTGTTATTATTGACTGGTAGGCATTCCTATAAAATGAGTTTCACTAAATCAACCAAAAAATTAAGGTGTTTTATAAGAGCAGAGATTCTCATTATGTTGAGGGTGGCAAATTACCATTGATAGCTGTGCATACATAACTTCATATCTGCCGCTCTTGCTTTCTGGCATCATACACTAAACATAGGCATATAACCATTAATTCCTTGCAAATTTTAGTTTGATGCTGCAATTGAACCAAGAGCTTGACCAAGATGAATCTCGGAGTTTCCGATATCAAGTAGGTTCACCTGTAGCTAACTCTCCTCCAGGTTGGTTCTTTGAGATGCTACATATCCACATATTCCTTGTGTTATTAGCATCTTCAAGCGGCATAGCATTTTGTTACTGACTATATAACCATGTTCCCCTTGTATATGTCCTCTCTAATTGTGTTAAGTTAATTTTTTCGTAACAGGTAACTGGTTACAGTTCAATAGCCCTGTTGAGCAGAATTCAATGCAAAATATCAGTCATTCTCCTGGTTCTAGAATCCTGAGCCCCACAACAGGCAATCATTTACCTGGATTAGCTTCAATTTTGCAACCACAAGTATCTAACACTGTGAAGGCTGCTGCTATTGGCAATGACTTGGGAAGGCACAGTCAAGGAGAGCACATATTTACCGGTTTGAATTCTTCACAAGGAGCTGGTTTTCAATCGCATTCACTTCCAGAGCCAAAATTCAGCCAGTATCGTGGAGCATTGTCCTCATTTGGTCCGTCAACATCAAATGGATCCTCAGTGGAAACTCTGTCAGGACCACAGTTTCTATGGGGAAGCCCAACCCTCTACTCGGAGCGTACCAAACCTTCAGCCTGGCCAAGATCATCTGTGGGGCAACCATTTACATCAAATGGAAAGAGCCATGCCTTCCCATTTTCTAGTCAGAATAGCTCTTTTGTTGGTTCATCCCAGCATCATCACAACCATCACGTTGGCTCTGCCCCATCAGGTTTGCCTTTTGAGAGGCACTTTGGTTTCCATCCCGAGTCATCTGAAACTTCATTCATGAATAATGTTGGTTATGGAGGCATGAGTCTAGGCCACACCGATGGAAATTACATGGTTAATGTGGGGGGATCTGTTAATCCTGGCATCACTATCCCAAGAAATATATCTGATAATGGTTCATCAAACTTCAGAATGAGATCTCCAAGGCTTAGCCCTGTGTACTTGGGAAATGGTCCTTATCCAGGACTTTTACCTACCACTTTGGAGGGTTTGGCTGACCGTGCTCGGAGTAGATGGATAGAGAACAATGTGAGCCAGGCTGATAGCAAGAAGCAATTTCAGCTTGATTTGGATAAAATTAAAATTGGTGAAGATACAAGGACTACATTAATGATAAAGAATATTCCAAACAAGTATGATTACTCTGAAGTCTTTATTATTGACCATATTTTTTTATTGGATGCTAAGATGACATATTAATTGTTCATTACCTGCAGATACACCTCAAAAATGTTATTAGCTGCCATTGATGAAAACCACAGGGGTACTTATGATTTTCTCTATCTGCCAATTGACTTTAAGGTAAATAATTTGCTCTTCTAGGAGCTGTTTATTATTCCTATAAGTTGTCTGCTCCATGATTTTGTTTCAAACTTGTGAGGCTGATTATTCTTTTTTCTTCTAACTGCAGAATAAATGCAACGTGGGCTATGCATTTATCAATATGCTGTCACCCTCTCTTATTATTCCATTCTACGAGGTTTTTATGGGAATTTCTTTTTGCTCAATTTTTTTGCATGTTTTCATTATTTTACTGAGTGAAAATTTTCTACAAATACTGTTTCTGTTATTTTCTTTATTTTGTTAAAATTAATTTAGCTGCTAATGATATCTTGACGTTTATTTAATTAAGAGTTATTAGATACCCCTTTGTTAAATGTGGTATTATTGGCAACATGGTTGATTTTTCAGACATTCAACGGGAAGAAATGGGAGAAATTTAATAGTGAAAAAGTTGCTTCTTTGGCATATGCTCGAATTCAGGGAAAGTCTGCCCTTGTGAGCCACTTTCAAAATTCAAGTTTGATGAATGAAGATAAGCGATGTCGCCCTATTCTTTTCCACTCAGAGGGCTCTGAAGCTGGTGATCTGGTAAATTGGAAAAAGATTGACTGCTGCATTTGTTGCTTTTGAATAGATATGTTGCATTAATTTTTCATTCACTTCTGAAATATACCAAAAGGACGTTAGCTACTATTTCCTCCATTATATTCTTATCGTGAAAGTAAGATATATAATATTAAATATCTATGTAATAAATAAGAGAGATTAAGGACACATTGGATTATGACTGAGGTCATTATTAATTAATCTTTTGTTCTCTCTTTTGTACTTCAGAAAATAGCCTAACTGCCGCAACTTTGTTCATACTTTCCTGTAGATTGTACAAGAGCATCTTCCCTCCAACCCCAACAATCTAAACATTCAGGCACTAAAGTCAAGTGAGTTACATTCAAGTGACTTTGCAGGGAGCCCCCCAAACGTAGGCCCTTCTGCAGGCTTGGATGCGAAATAGCGTAATTTATATTAGATGCAGAGATGCTTAGTCCAAATCGGTTGCTGTTAAATGTTAACATTTGCAAATATTTCTCTGGTGCTGCATATATTTAGGAAGGATAACAGAAGGATGTAGATTTTGTACCATAGTTATTTCCCAAGTATTTTGCCAGCAAGCTTCAGAAGCTTGGAGCATTTTGATTGATTTGCTGCACAGGTAGCTGATCTGATTATGTACACAAGGTCAAGGTGGTGGGAGCAAAGGCTGAAGAGTTGAGCAAAGAAGGGGTTTGTTTCTCTCCAGATTTTGCTCATTTTTGCATTTTGGTGTCTTGTCATCCAGCATTTTTTTTCCTTTCTGAAAAATGTTAATATGGGGGTAGAGTTCAGTTTGGTTGGAGTTGAAAGTTGGCAAGTTCACGTGGGGTACAGATTGTACAGAGAGAAATAAAGACTTGTTTCTATGTTTCCTCTAATGATGTATTAGCACTATTGAAAACCAAGTGTAAAACAGGTATTTAAATATGATATGATGGTGTACAAGTTGCTCATTATCTGAAGCAAGACAATTTATTTTTAATTAGCATGTAGCCTAGAGGTGCATCTTTAATACCTGAACTTTAATATCTATGTTCTGTGTTGTTTTGTTCGGATGTGGAAACTGTTCTAGAGGAGGAAATTTGGATAGAAAGATAACAGAAAATCATTTCAGATCTCATTTGCTTTTTTGAAACTTTAAAACACTTAAAATACCCCTTTTTTCTTCCTAAAAAACAAAATCTCTACCCTTCTGTATCTTCCACAAGCCCTTTCCATATGTTTCACATATATCCAGAAATTAGTTTGCATCTTGGATTGTCTGCATCAAAACTTTTTCCTCAATTATGTTGAAAGGTAACTCATGAACCATCCCAACCATATCAATTATTTGTCTCTTCTCTCATTGTAGTATCTAATCTCAGGAATTAGAAATGGGTTGGATGGATTGAAATGTTTAGAGAGGATGACAATTTTGGATGACTTGTGCTAGCCCCTTTTCAGCATAAGATAATTTTTTTCTTTTACAATACAACCTTTTCTCTACTCCATAATTTTGTACTTCATCAAAGTCATTCGACATAGTTAAATTTTTTGTAAAATTTCTGTCTCCTCATAATACATTCTTCTCCTTCATCTGCATTTATTTCATTGTCATCATTCAACTTGAATTATATGCTTATTTGTTACAATGTAGAAAATCAATAATAAAATAGATTAAGTTCATTATATCAATAAGAAATTCAAGTAAACAAAAGCATGGCATAAAAGAAACTTTAACACTAAATTTCTAATTTATATTGTCATGCACTCGTGAATGAAATGAATGAATCTTGCATGCATGATGTGCTCACACTTATAAATGAACAAACCGAATACCTTGTGATAAAGTATTATTTAGAGAAGTAATTAGTGGTGAGGGGTTTCATTTATACAAATTCATAACCAACAAAAATAGAATCGCACATCCAACAAAATATTCCGATTTTGATTTTAACATGTTATTGTTGTAGACTTGCGATTATTTGGTAGTGGAGAATTGAAAACTGTAAGTGAAAAGTAATAATAAGAAAGAATGCAACCTATTATTTGATAATGCAAAAGCATCATAATGTACCATCAATTTAAGAATGAAAAACATTATAATTCTAAATTTACGGTTTTTTCTTCCAAAATTTATTTTTAATAATAATATATTTAAATAGGCTAGCCTGATAAACTTATTTTAAGGACCAAACTTGATTTTTTTTTATTTAAATAGACTTTTCAAAAAAGTCTTAATACGACTTTCATTATAAACAGGTTTGATCAAGTCTTAATTACGTCAGACCAAAAGTTGATGACAAAGTGTTCAACTTATTTTTATCCTTATAATTTGGGCTAAGACTAAATTTGAACTTATTTAAGTTTGACTTATTTCTACCAAAACTTTATTTGGATTTATTTAAATTCTGAAATTAATTTAAAAGATTATGGGTCATGATTAATCATTTTAGCAATGCATTAGTATTATACATTTCAAAAACTAGTTTCCAAAATGCAGATAATCAACATTAGTTTCCTATGTCTTCTTTCGCAAGCTTTCACTCCCGTTCCCTTGAATTCCATCTAAAGTCAAGAAATGTATAAATTATGTATTACTAATTTCATTTAACCATGGTGCAGATAAAATGTCTTAAATTCCTCATTTTTCGTGAAACTTACTTTATTGCTTTCAAATTTTCTTTTACTAGAGGTAGTCTTTAAACTATTGTTTATCATTGTTTTTAATTTTTCTCGTTAAACATCATCAATAAAAATTACGTAACACTTACCAAACTTGTCATATAATTTGACATAGCAATAAAATACTACAATGAAAATAAACATTCAATGTTCGTCATAATTAATTAATAGAGTCATAGTTTGGTTGGATATGTAAAAGATTCTAAAATCATTAACACTGGCATTTGAAGGTCAATTATAATATAACTAACATTAACATTCACATTTGAAGGTCAATTATAACTAATTAATAAAGTAAGAATTATGTTGGATATGTAAAAGATTCTAAAATCATGAAATTAACATTCACATTTAAAGGTCAATTATAAGTAGTGTTAGCACTATGTCATCACTAAGTTTTAATAGATTTTTAATTAGAGTGATTGACCAATGCTAATAAAAAATGTTTTAAAAAAATCATAATTCTAAATAAATAATTGCAATCACTTATGTCCTCATCTTAAAAAAAAGAAACTCCATCATTATTTTCGTCTTCATCTTCAAAAAAATAAATAAATAAATAAAAGAAAATGTGAGTACCATTTTCAATAAATATGATTAAGTAATTTAGGTCATGTAATTTTTCTTTAATATATATCAAATCAAGCAAATTAAATTAACTTAATTAAAATTCTTAATATTGGTATAATATATGAAAACAAAGGTAGGTCTCTTTTGGATCCCTACAAAATTGGTATGGTGTATCCAACTTTGTTGATGAGCAATGTTCATTAGAAAATGTAGTTAACCATTTTTACTGAGATCTCTCTCTTATCAACTCAATTCGTAAGACTCAAACACAAGAAATTGATTATGGGATTCAAACCAGTTTTACTGGATCAATGACATGTTGAAACAGGTAGGTCTCTTTTACATCATAAAGTTAGATGTCACACATTTATGATACAACTTATATGTTGGCTACTGAGTTCCACCACAAAACCATCTTCATCTGGTATGTCTGCATATTACTTTTGAACACTTTACCGATACGTATCGTATATGTGTCAATGTCTGATACGCGGAACACGTCATTTATAAAGGAATATCTCAGCTTCATAGAGTGAAACAATGTTCAAAATTCTTCTTAGCATTCTACTGTGTTACTGTAATATTTTTAAGCCAAAGTGAAAAGGAGTGTGTGTGCATGTGTGTATGTAAGCATAAACTTCCTTATAGTATTGTAAGATCAATACCAGTGTTGACATGAGCAGTTGCCGTATCTGCTAAGCTTCAAAGCAAGAGTACAGAGATCTCTTTGTAAACGACCCTTGACACCCCTTTCAATAGTAAAAGCATCAAGAGAATAAAACTAACTTAACATGCTCTCTGCACGCAAATTCTTTTGCCTTTCTTTTCTTGTTCTAATCTCAAGATCAATGAGAAAATAACACTTATTTTGTTCTCTTACGTAGTGGACATGACCACTCATCCTACTGAGGATTTTTCTGGACATATATAGTCCTAGACCTTCCTGTGTATTCCATTGATTCCCTCCTTCAAACATATCTTGAAGAACATCGGAAGGAAGACCTTGACCAGAATGGGTCATTCTGCAAGAAGAATATGATCAAATGAGCCTCTAGTCTACAGTAATCTAACATAGGTGACATCTTCAAAGTAACCATCACAATTGTAGCCTAAAACTATGACAATTTCTAAAACGTAAGACTGAGGGATTATTCCATGAAATGGTCATACAACCACGATTTTAGGCATATTTGCATTTTTATGGGCAAGTGATATTCGGAATATTGTGTTTATGCTATTAAGTTTTAGATTGAGGCTAAACTTGAGTAATGTTTCAAATATAAAGTGAATGAAGGCAGTGATCATCTATCAAACATTATTATCAATTATTCAAATAGAAGAAGAAAAATGATCTATATAGGACAAGAAGCAACAAAGAGACAGTTGAAAAACTTTTCAACAAGCACATATAGAAAAGAAAATAAAATGAGTAAGAGAGGCACGAAATATTTCCCAGAACAAATTAACTTATAGAAGTATTATAACAAAACCCAAACATGAAATTCAGAAATGGTTCAAATATATCACATGGAAACTCTAGGTGAAGTTGATGAACAAGGAAGCACATGCTTATCATAATTTCAAGAGTCTGGGAAATTGTCTAAGAATGATAGCACAATTTACTTGACACCCAATGCTTTGCTTCCTTGGTTGTCAAATGCATCATGCCTCCATCTCATGACTCCCTAAGATACTTATTAACTGGTCTTCTATTGTCTAGTATGTGTAAATAGTAGGGCTCAATAGGTCACTTTTGTGACCCTAGATTTGCATATTTATTTGCAAAAGATGTTTTGCATAACATTCCCACACTTATGTGATCAATGTCAATCTCCATAGTGGCTAATTGCAGCCAATGTAAGCATTACAAGGAAAAGCTGCACATTACTATTTGATAACTAGAAAATACAGACAATGCAACATGTAGTATGTCCAAGATGGAGGAAGTTTGCCTCATACTTGTCAAAAGGTGTTAAACATAAAACCACAGCTACTCAGGCATAAATTTCAAGTATAACAAAAAATGGGAGAAATCAACTATTCTCATGTCAGAAAGTATAGAATATGGTAAATAAATCACCAGAAGAAAACAGTCTTAGCAACAAAATTAATCAGATATAAATGGTCTATGTGGACGGATCAATTATTGGTTTTTGTACCTGAACTTCAGATGGATAAACTCATTGCCATCCTGTATTATCTTTAAACCAGGTGAAATCTTGATTTCTACCCAGCCATTTGGAGATGGTGTATGGTTGACTACATTAAGCAAAAAGTCAGACAAGACCACTTGAAGCCTAATTTGGTCACCATATAAAGAAAGCACTTTTATTTCATCAGGAATTTCATGAAACAGTTGCAAGTTCTTTTCTCTTATCAACATCATGACTTGACTGACAATGGCATCTAAAATATTTCCCAGAACAAATTCTTCCATGTTTAGCTGCAAAGTGCTGCTAGTATTAGCATAAGATATGAAACATAAAGTCAGTAGTGTTATTGAATATCAGTGGATAATCGGAAGACATGATTGTATATAGGCAAAATAAGTATGCATGGAATGAAAGCGATATTTTAAACATAAATTTTAAGAGACGAAAAAGGAAAGTACTACTCCAAGAGAGAATTTATGCCTATCAAAACACAACAAAAGCTCTTACCCTTCATTAATACTTCCTAAATTTGTATCTTCAATAATTGCCATGATTTGTCTTTCACATGCATCACTGGTGTCAAGAAATTGTTTTTGGTTTTCTGAAACGGTTGTATTTTCCAAGAGTTTGTGTGTGAATCGTATGCCATTTAAAGGTTTCTTCATCTCTTGTAGTATATAAGCCAACTCTTTAGATTTAGAAATGTTTTCTCTGCCTCTTGGCTTGTGTTCTTCAGAGGACTGATTCAGGTCTGGCGTCACAACCTGCAAGAAGCAAAAACAGCCAAGCATATTCCCACCAGCATCAATTTTCTTGTTGGCTGTTATATAAGTCTCCACAAATTCTCCATTTCTATCAAAAAATCCAAATGGTAACTTCTCAGAATCTTGATCGCTTATTCCACGGTATAGTAAAATCATAAAATTAGTCAGTGTATCTTGACCTTTTAGTCGACAAAAACTTCCAAATATTTCACCAGGAAGCAATTTTCCAATGACTTCATCTCTTTTCCAACCAGTTAGCCTTTCCATGGCTGCATTCCATTCAGAGCAGCAGGCATTCTGATCAGAAGAAAATATGGGTGGAATCAGTGGACTGAGACTCTGTACGATTGCTTTGTAATCACCTTCCAACTTGACGAATTTATCTTGAACTACTTTCTCATAAGTGATGTCTTGACCTACAAAGCATACCCCAACAACAGAATCTGTGTAGTCCCTACTAGTGCAAGCGTTGACCATGAGATATACAACTTTCTTTTGTTGATGAAGCCCAAAGTGTTTTACTCTCAACTCAACACTTTTGTCCTCCTCGCCTGCAAAAACTAGTGATCAATATATTGCTATGAGTACGTAACTTTTAGGGACAAGGAATCAAAATAAGATTGCAATTTAAACATTAGCTTACATATTCAATTATATAACACTAGTCATTAAATTTTACATTCCAATTGGTGAAAATAACAGCACAACTTAAATAACATGAGGTATTTGTTTGTATATAGTACACCACAAACATTTGAGAGAACAAGTTTTTCCCACAATGAATTGTGAATAACATTTGAGAGAGTTAAAACACTAAATCTACTCCTATCTTTTCTACAACAATTGGTTTACCTTGCAAGGCTCTGCTTAGAGTATTCTTAAAAGTGTCACATGAGTCCGCATGTATAATTTCATTTATCACAGATTTTCCCATAGCTTCACTGCCTTGAAGACCAGTCAATTCAGCAATCTTTGAATTCCATCCATTGATTAGGCCACCTGAATCAACCCCAAAAATTGGAACTGTTGCTGTCTCGATCAATCTCACCATTTCAAGTGCTACTGAACTGAGTTCATCCATTGCTTCAGTTGCAGTCTCAGTTTTCTGCACATAGTTTAAAGTCTTTGGACTGGTGATCTCAGCATCTCGGAATGAATCTCTTATTATTAGTTGTAATGAGTGAATAGCATTGATTTCTGACACTTCCCAAGGCAAACTTTTGCTTTTGACTACTTCAAGAAAAGCCTTAAATGATGATCTTGGGTTCATTTTCCCTCCAGCATCCCTATCCTCTGGATGGTGCTTGGCTCCTCCCCATTTTACTTCCTTAGCAGTGTGGGACCTGAACCAGAACAAGAAATGCTTTGAATTGATTCTTGCAGTGGCCATGCCACAAACTGCCTCACCCAGTGAAGCAGCACCTGGATAACCAGCATCAGCTAAACTATCTGTTGTCAAACCTGTTGAGTCCCCATGACTACTAAGTAGCCATTCTGCTATGTCTTTTACCTGTGCTTCAGTTGGGGATGTGCCTAACAACCAGCAGTTTCCTTCATAAAACAAGGCAGCCCCATCACACTTCACAAGATCCATGATACTTGGAGACTGAGTCACAATGCCGAATGGTGCATCACGAAGGAGCATGTCACACAGTAAGGTTTGAGTTTTAAGGATTCTCTTTTCTGCCATTTGTGATGCCAATTGAATCTCCATGTAAAGTTGCAGTCCAAAGGCCTGCATTACGAACTCACAAGCATAGCGAACCGGGAAAGACACATAGCGTGGTGAAGTGTGATGACAAACTAGCAAACCCCAAAGCCTTGTTGCATCCTTTCCATTGACAATAATTGCCATCACCAGAGAGGCAATTGATCCCATGTTGGCCATGTACTGTGTGTGACAACCATGTGGTAGCCTAAGGGTTGAATTCACCAAGCAAAGAGGTTGCCTTAATTCTTCACTCTGAATGACCTTAACTGGCTTTGCATGGCAATCACAGATCATCCTAACCCGGTTTTGCTTGAACAAGAAGCGAGAAGCTTGAGGGATATCTGTGGCAGGATAATGTAAACCCAAGTAAGGCTCCAAATCTGACCTCCTAATCTCAGCTACAACCTCGCCATGATCATCCTCATGAAACTTATAAACCATGACCCTGTCATATCCAGTAAGCTTCTGCACTTCCTCAACAACTGTGTCACACAACAAGCCAATATCTTCCCCAGGAAGAGATTGCAGCCTAGAAATAGCCCTCACAGCCAGCTTCTGTGATTGAACTGCCCCGGCAAGTGACAATGCGGGATCACTCAACCGTGCATGCTCCAAATCAATCACAACCCCAACATCAATCCTATGCAGTATGGCATAAAATGGCTTCTGGGTTGTCCTTGCATAGACCCAAATCGGGTTCAGAAGAGAAATTTCCCTGGAAGCCACAGCTTTTGCCAGGGAAGCCCCAGAGGGGGGAGTGAAAAGGGTTGTTGCATCAACCCCTATCAAATCTATGAACTGCTTAGAGTCAACTTGCCTCTCCAAACCCAAGAACTGAAAACAATTCTCACTGTACCCAATGATCCTAAAAGTGAGTTCCTCAATTGCAAGCATACAACCAAAGGGTTGGATAAGGCCACCCCTTTGCATTTTGGACAGATATGCAGTCATTTTTTCCCCAGACACTAACCTGGGTTTAGGATCAAGGACCATCCTGGAGTAGTCAAATGATTTGCCAGACACACCAGACTGCTCAAACTCAGCCAGAATCTCAGCATCTGCACTGTATTGAGCCAGTATCTTGTCCCTCCTGCTGTTCATGTTGCTTTCAGCTGATGTGCTCAAGCTTGTGTCTTTCAGCTTCCCTCTACTTCCAAAGCTCATTTTCAAGGCTCTGCGACAAAAAGCCAAATGTATTAGCTTACCTTCTACTGCACCTTCTATGAAGCCAGCTTGATTCTAGCTTTTTACTTGTGTGGTTTGTGAAGGAGATATATACATATACACACACAATAGTAGATACCCTCAACACGAAAAATCGAGAAGATAGTTTTTATTCAAAGTGCATTGTTCTTCTTCTGTTGTCTTAAACCGACAATGATTTGCCCTATGATGTGCACCTCAACTCACCCCACTTAATGTCTCTCCTATGTTCTTTTCGTTCACTCCAATTCATGCAAATTTCTACCCTCTCTTACTTTTACTGCCAAAGACATAATAACTGGGAATCAAATTCCTTAGCCAAAAACCATTTTTGGCGGTAATTCTAGGAAAACATTCACAAATTGGTTAACTTGGAAACCTTCACTAAGTTTATTCTCACTTCACCGTTACTTTTCCCTCTTTTTCCACGAATCCAGGAAAATAGCAGAGGATGTACTCTTGCAATATTGTGTTTCATTTTGGAAAAAAACAATTCTTTAATGTTTAGTCACTATACAACACAGCTGCTTCTCGATTCAAAGGTCTCAGATTTAAGTTCTAGAAACAATTTTCAGCTTGGAATCAGTATTAGTTAAAATTGTAACAATTTTTAAAATTATTCTCTTTTATTCTAACTACAACACTTGTCATTGATATGCTTCTATAAATGTAATTAAGTTAAAGATATTATGAAGCACTAAACTTCATCGGTTTGAGGTTTTTGTGTCGGTGATTTGAAGGACAATGAAATGGTGCTGTGAAAAACTGAAGGGACATAAGACGAAGGGTGAACCACACAAACTGAGATTTCACAAACTGAGATAAGAAATGCGTGTGCGGTCCTTGTGTCTTTGTTCCATGGTTTGCTGAATATGACCACACATGCTTTCACTGTGAAAAGATGTTTCATTGTTCATGGTCGGAGATAGAAAACACCCAATGAGTACTATTTTATTTGTTTTATTATATGCTTTTACTTAATTCATTTCTAAAACAAATAAAAAAATTAAAACATTATTTTAATTAAATATGTTTTTAAGTGCTTATCTTGATTGAGTAATCAAAAGTTGAATGGACTTGACTCATTTATTTAGGTGGTTGACAATTGAGGTTTTAGCATCTCACTTTTTTTGTTTATTTAGAATCCATGAATCTATTGACTTATCTATTTATAGCATATTCCACCAACATGTACTTTCAAGTCACGCACTAGGTTAAACTAAGTTTATCTTCTACAACCTTTTTCCCAGAGAAAACTCCAAGGTTTACTTATATTTATCCAAATAGTACAGATTTTTAGGTTAGAATTCAGAATCCAGAATTCCGATTTCTGGTATTTGTTTTGTTTGATAGGTTCTGAAAAATCAATAAGAAAATATGTTGCACATTCAATTAGTATATTTGTATAGAATTATTTAATCTTTTAATAATTCTTTCATCAATTATATTATTTATTACTACATAAAGTTTGCATTCTTACCGTAATTGATCTGTTGTGGAGCAGAGTTAATGTGTAGATGAATATTGCGTACCTTCAAACATACATTATTTTATTCCATTAGTTTGATTTTTGTTACCACGGATGACTTACCTAGATAAGTTAGATGACCAAGTTTGTACAATTTGTTAGTGATTAATTTCTCAGTGGAATATGAAATAAGAAAGACACTACCAAAATAAAAAAAGAAATTATTCGTTATAAATGTTATAGGAAGAATGAATGACTTAAATAATCTTAATATATGATCATAATTCATGTATAGCAAACTTCATTAATTTTATTAGTACTTAGTGATAGATGGCTATAATATTGTGATAAATGGTTATAATATTAGTTTCACTTATATTTGTGTGGCATATGATCATAGATTATGTATAGTGAACTTTATTGGTTTCACTTATATTTGTGGTAGAGGGTCATAGACTATGTATAGTAAATTTCATTAATTTTACTTGTACTTGTGATAGAGGGTCATAAACCATATGTAGTGAACCTCATTGGTTTCATTTGTATTTATGATAGATGGCCATAGACCATGTATAGTAAATTTTATTGATTTCACTTGTAATGTAATAATAGTAATAAACCATGTATAGTGAACCTGATTGGTTTCACTTATATTTTTTAGCAGATGGTCATAGGCTTCATATATAGAACTTCATTGATTTCACTTGTATTTATGATAGATGGTTATAAATCAAACTCATTTATTTCACTTATATTTGTGATAGATGGTCATAGACCATGTATAATAAAATTCATTGATTTCACTTGTACTTGTGATAGATAGTCATAAACCATGTATAGTGAACCTCATTAGTTTCACTTGTATTTGCAGTAGATGGTCATAGACCATGTATAGATAACTTTATTGATAGCACTTGTACTTATGATAGATGATTATAAAACATGTATAGTGAACCTCATTAGTTTCACTTGTATTTGTGGTAGATAGTCATATATTATGTATAGAGAACTTTATTGATATCATTTGTACTTGTGATAGATGGTCATAAACCATGTATAGTGAACCTTATTGGTTTCACTTATATTTGTAATAGATGGCCATAGACCATGTATAGTAAATTTTATTTGTTTTACTTGTGCTTGTGATAAACGTTCATAAAATCATGTATAGTAAAACTCATTAGTTTCACTTGTATTTGTGATGGTCATAGACCATGTATAAATAACTTTATTAATATCACTTGTACTTGTGATAGATGATTATAAATCATGCATAGTAAATCTCATTAGTTTCACTTGTATTTGTATTAGATGGTCATAGACTATGTATAGAGAACTTTATTGATATCACTTGTATTTGTGATAAATGGTCATAAATCACGTATAGTGAATCTTATTGGTTTTACTTGTATTTGTAGTAGATGGCCACAGACTATGTATAATAAATTTTATTGATTTCACTTGTACTTGTGATAGACGGTCATAAATCATGTATAGTGAACCTCATTAGTTTCACTTGTATTTGTGATAGATAGTCATATACCATATATATATAACTTTATTGATAACACTTGTACATGTGATAGATAATTATAAACCATGTATAGTGAACTTTATTGATTTTGCTTATATTTACAACAGATAATCATAAACCATGTATAAAGAACTTAATTGATTTTACTTATATTTGTGTAAATAATAAACATTATTAATTTTTTTTATATGTAGTAGATGATCATACATTATGTATAATAAACTTGGTTGGATTTATTTTTGTTACTACAAAAGACTTATACAATACTTATATTACATAAGTGTGATAGTCAAGTTTGTATAATCTTCAAGTAATCAAATCTTAATAAAATTATAAAATAAAATAAAAAAAGTATAAAAAGAAAATAAAAAAGTATAAATGTTTTATCTATGTAACTTGAATAATATCAATTTACTCCCCGAGTCTTTGTAAAATCTAATTAAACAAAGTTTTACTAATTTTTGTTATTTATTAATTTCACAACATCAAATTTAATGCAGAATGTTTTACGTAGTTTAAACCTAATAAGTGTTAAAGTAATTTTATTAATATACTTAACTAGGTTGCGCGTGATAATAGTTTACACTTGTATACTTATAAATAAAAACAATTATGATATAAACACAAACTAAAAGTAATAGTTTTAATTCATTAAATATTATATAAAAAATTAAAGGTACTATGTTTCATGAATTTCTTTTGAGTTTTTAGTAATCTATGAACTCAAAATAACGAAACCATCAAAATGATTTTGTCAACATTTCATTAATGCCATTCTTGTAAAATACTGACCTTCTTAGTGTTGAAATTGAATATATAACATACTATCATCTTCATTTAAAATATAAATAATTATAATCTACGAAATTTTTTAAATTGCCTATGTTGGTATTAAAATAACTTACATTGCATGAATGCCAATACAGACCCTAATTATAATTTAAACATAGCACTGCAAAGAATGAAAACACACATGCCTTGTCCCGTTCATGAATTTTTAACTTTCCAGATTCTTTGTTGTATAAATCAAAAAGCTTCTCCAGATTTTGTAAAGCATCTGTCACGAAGAACAAAATTAGCTAACATATTCACACAATCAATATATGTGTATATATATATACATACATACAAAGCGGCTTTTGCTTCATGCACTACCATAATTACTCTCTGTGTCCCAAAATTTTTAAAATAATCATTTCAATGATAACTTTCGGATTAGCTACTTCTGAATTTTCTAGACATATGAAATATTTTTTGAATAAGATTTTTAAAATAAAATTTTTAGAATAAACCTTTTAAAACATGTAAAATGTTTTTTGAAACAAGATATTTGTTTCGGGATAATTTTTTTAGAATGTATAAGATGTTCTCGAATGGGCTTTCTAAAACAAATTTTCTAAAATATATAAGATTTTTTTTTCAAAACAAGTTTTTTAAACATACAGTATGCTTTTTGGAACGAACTTTTTATAACAAATTTTTTTACCAAACCTAATATATTCCTCTTTGTTTCTTCCTCTCAAAGCGTACTGGAGAACAGAATTACAACAATGACGGTAGCAGTTGCTAATAGCAGTATAGCAAAAAAGGAGAATTTAGTCCTTTGACCATTAGTAAGAGGATGGAGATAGTAATCATGGGGTGAAGAAGCAAAAACCTTAAAGTTTAAAAACGTTTAGGAAAGCTTACCTAAAATTATTCTAATCAAAATCATTAAAAAAAAAAAAAGTTTAGCTGAAGACATATATACCAACATCATGTCAGAAAATTTAATAAAAATATTTCTAAAATGAAAGTTCATACATTAATTATCAACTTCTTTTATAAGCAATCACATAATAACTTTATTTTAATGATAAAATAGTATACTTAAGTGAACTAGTAAATAACATAAATATTATTATAAAACTTAAAGAGACTGTATAATGATTATATGGAATGGTTGTTAAAATATTGGAACTCTTTAAAAATAACCATAATGACCAAAGGAGAGGATAATTATCATTTAAATTAACCTTTAACAATATTTTATCCAAATATATATATATATATATATATATATATATATATATATATATAATATTAATGAGGTGGCTGCAAAAAACATAAATATTCCAAATTTTGAAAGAAACATAGGAAGAAGAATTTGAAAATTCTCTTCTTGTCCATGGAGATGATGTTATCCCTTTTAATAGAGTTCTCTATAAATCTCAGTTATACAACCTGGTGGATGTTTGAAAAACTCATCTAAATGCTGCAAACCCTATTATGAAATGTTAAATTTCTAGTTAAATAATTTTCTTTATTTAGAACCATAAGTTTTTCACATAGAATGAAGATATATACTGGTACTTTAAAAAGTTAAAACAACGTTTTTTCAACTGAAAATTAAAATACTGATATTCACTTTGTTAGTTTTTATACATAAAGAGTTATATATACTATGATTACATCTCTAATATTTTCAAAATTTTGAAAGCATATTCTGGTAAAGGAATTGCGCAAGAAAAAGCTATCTCTGTTTATATTCATTCGGTAAAATCTATTTTTTTATTACAGTAATATAATAAAATGTTATTATAATTTTTTTACTATAAATTATAATTATTATGTAATAAAATATTATTATTACCATAGGAAAGCAAATTATCAAGTAATAAGTATGAAAGTATGTTCCATCTAATTCTTCTAACATATTATTATTTACAATTTCACATTAACATCCAATAATTAGTCAAATACAACATTCAAGGCATGTTTAACAAAATGTTACATTTAATATTTATAAAGATTATAAAATAAAACATCTTAGACAAATATCACAAATTTCTTCTTAATTATGTATTATTTTTGTTGGTTTAAATTTGAAAAAAGTTTCGCCTACCCTGTTGCTTTCTCTTCCCTCACTCCCTCTCTTCAACAAACAAGTCTCTGCTATACTTTCCCTGCTCAATGGTGGCGGCGGCGTTGGTGGTGGTGCTACTACTGCTTCTTCTTCTTCTTCTTCCCTCCGACCAATCATCACCATTCACCTCTTCACTTAACCTTCTCTCTTGTTCCTTCTTCCACAACCATCACACACACCCAACAACTACCACATCAATTTAACCTCTAACATTACCAACTCATGCTACTCAAATGTTCCCTCTCCTCCGCAAACCCATTACCCTTTTTTTTCCCTTTTTTTTTCCCTCACGTAGAAAGTTACATCTTTCTACTCTCCTTCTCCGGAACCTTCCTCAACATTCCAATTCCAATTCCAAACCTCCCTCCCCTGACCTCCTTGACCACATCTCCCGCCTCCTCCTCCTCCGCCGCCCCGCCTCCCTCAAACGCCTCCGCTTCCCCCTCTCCGACCCCCTCACCGATGCCCTCCTACGCCGCCTCCGCCTCCACCCTGCTGCCGCCCTCGCCTTCTTCCACCTCGTCGCCCAACACCCCCACTACCGCCCCCACGCAACCTCCTTCTGCCTCCTCCTCCACATCCTCGCCCGCGCCAAACTCTTCCCCGAAGCACGCTCCCTCCTCCGCCAACTCATCTCCCTCCACTGCACCAACAACTTCCGCGCCTTCGCCGTCTGCCACGACGTCGTTTCCATCTACAAGGAATTTGGCTTTTCCCCCACCGTCCTCGACATGCTCCTCAAGGCCTTCGCTGAATGCGGCATGACGGGCCACGCACTCCATGTGTTCGATGAAATGGGCAGGCTCGGCCGGACCCCCAGCCTCAGGTCCTGCAATTGCCTGCTCGCTAGGATGGTTCGTGCTGGTGAAGGAGGCCCCGCGCTGACTGTTTTTGAGCAGGTTTTGAAGATGGGGATTGTGCCTGACGTTTTCATGATTAGTATTGTTGTGAACGCGCATTGTCGGGAAGGCAGGGTGGATTGTGCTGAGAGGTTTGTGGAGAAGATGGAGGGGATGGGGTTTGAGGTTAATGTTGTGGTGTACAATGCTTTGGTTGGAGGGTATGCTTGTAAGGGTGATGTGGGAGAAGCTGAGAGGGTGCTGGGTTTAATGTCTAAGAAAGGGGTTGAGAGGAATGTGGTCACTTGGACTTTGTTGATGAAAAGTTACTGCAGGCAGGGAAGGTTGGATGAGGCCGAGAGGTTGCTTCGGAGAATGGAGGAGGATGAGGTGATTTTTGTGGATGATCGCGTTTATGGCATGCTGGTGGATGGGTATTGTCAGGTGGGCAAGATGGATGATGCGGTTAGGGTTAGAGATGAGATGTTATGTGTGGGGTTGAAGGTGAATGTGTTTGTTTGTAATGCCTTGGTTAATGGGTATTGTAAGCACGGTCGGATTGGGAAGGCGGAAGAGGTGTTTAGGGGGATGTTGGATTGGAATGTGAGACCGGATTGTTATACCTATAATACGCTGTTGGATGGGTACTGCAGGGAAGGGAGAATGAGTGAGGCTTTGATGCTTTGTGAGGAGATGTTAAGGGAGGGAATTGATCCTTCGGTTGTGACCTATAATACGGTTCTCAAAGGGTTGGTTGATTTGGGTTCTTACGGCGATGCTTTGAGCCTTTGGCGTTCGATGTTGGAACGAGATGTGGTGCCGAATGAAGTCAGCTTCTGTACTCTGCTTGATTGTTTTTTCAAGATGGGGGATTCTGACGGGGCTATAAAGCTTTGGAAAGAGATTTTAGGTCGGGGTTTTACTAATAGCACTGTTGCTTTCAATACAATGATCGGTGGGCTGTGTAAGATGGGGAAAGTGGTGGAGGCAAAGGTAGTTTTTGATAGGATGAAGGAACTTGGATGCTCGCCAGATGAAATAACATATAGGACTTTGAGTGATGGATATTGTAAAACTGGGAGTGTTGTCGAAGCTTTTAGAATTAAAGATATGATGGAAAGACAAACAATTTCTCCTTCCATTGAAATGTACAATTCCCTTATTTATGGACTTTTTAAGTCGAGGAAGTCAAGTGATGTTGCTGATCTTCTTGTTGAGTTGCAGACGAGAGGACTATCACCAAATACTGTTACCTATGGTACCCTTATTCACGGTTGGTGCAACGAAGGGAAGTTGGATAAAGCTTTTAATTTATATTTTGAGATGATCGAAAGAGGGTTCTCTCCTAGTCTTGTCATCTGTAGCAAAATAGTCAGCAGTCTTTATAAGAATGATAAAATCAGTGAAGCAACTGTGATCCTAGACAAGATGGTGGATTTTGATCTTCTTACAGTTCATAAATGTTCTGATAAGTCTGTTAAAAATGATTTCATAAGTCTAGAAGCCCAGAGAATTGCTGATTCTCTTGATAAAATTGCTATATGTAATTCTCTTCCCAACAATATTGTGTACAACATAGCTATCTATGGTCTTGGCAAGTCTGGGAAGATTGATGAAGCAAGAAGTGTTCTGTCAATTTTGTTATCTAGAGGTTTTCTTCCAGATAATTTCACATATGGTGCCTTAATTCATGCCTGTTCAGCTGCTGGTGATGTGGATGGTGCTTTCAACTTAAGGAATGAGATGTTGGAGAGAGGCCTTATTCCAAATATTACTACATATAATGCTTTAATAAATGGGTTATCCAAATTGGGAAATATGGAACGAGCACAGAGACTTTTCCGTAAACTTCCTCAAAAGGGCTTAGCTCCAAATGTTGTTACGTATAATATACTAATCAGTGGTTACTGTAGGATTGGGGACCTTAATGAAGCTTCTAACTTGAGACAGAAGATGATAGAAGAAGGGATTTCTTGAACCCATACTCCGCCTTGATCACTGGTCTTTTTTGGAAGACTCTTTAAAGTGTTCTGATCAAATTATGAGGCCATATTGCTTGATACTTGCTCATAAATTTTGCTAAATGCAAAGTTGAGCTGCTAGCTCGAGACTCAAGTACTACTCACCTGCAACCATGTTCCTTATGCATCAATTTCCAACCAACACAGCTATTTCGTACTAATGATTTATTGGTTGGCAATAATCATTTTCCCAACCTATGCATCCACAAGCATCATATTTCAATTATGGAGTTTCATTCTCTTTGTTGTGGAGGCAAGATGTGCTGTGATTAAGTTTTTAGTCCAACAATCAAGGAAAGTGACAAATGTTTTTCTTCATACAATAATGAAATCCCACAGCTTATCTAGAGGATTTGGAAGATTTGATTGACTTTGATGCTTGTATGGATTGGTTCACGTAGTCTACATTGTTTGATGTTACTTAAAACCACGGAGGTTTTGAGCAGGTTAGAAGGTACTAACTTTCTTTCTCACAAGAGAACTACATGAATACGTTGCCTTTTATTAGAGTGATTTTATCAATAAGCTGAGCTGTGTATGTTGTGCAACTCAGGTCAGATATTGAAGAACCTAGATGGCATATGTCAAGCTGTGGCTTGTAATGTGGCTGGAAGCCTAGATCTCATGAACTCTGCAGCAGCATCTCATCCAGTTGAAAGGGAAAACAGCTCATTTATCGGAGTGTTTAGACATTCCCCTCTATGTTGGGAGATTAAATGGCTAGGTCAATGACCAGTCCAAAGTTGGGGTAAAAGGCCAGGTCAAGCACCTTCAGGACTTCTCAATATCTGGATGACACAGCTTTCTGCATTGAAGATTCTAATAACATAAATTAGTTCAAAGAGTGAAAGCTAGATTATGGGTGGTTTTTGGATTAGATAAAGCTTGCCATTGACTTTCTGCTCTGATAGTGACAACTGAGACTTGAGATTGAATCCAGAAACACCCATTGGTTGGTAACTTGTAATCCCATTGTAAATACAATCAGAGTTAGAAGAGCCTGCTTTTCCTTTAACTTTTTCTTGTAACCTAAAACATTTGTTGTCATTCTTATGGTTTGGCCTGCCATCATTATAATTAGGCTAAACAACATAGAAACTGCTTTACAAATGAGAATTTTTTTTCCATAATGGCACTGTTCCTTCTTTTGATTCTCCACAACAGCAAAATGTGCCAAATATTTGTAGAGGTAGTACGGTTTATTAGCAATGAATTTTGCATTTTTGACCCGAATACTAGTCGGAGAACTGAATTCTGGACGGATTTATTTCTTTGTAACTTCGGAAAAAAAGGAGAAGCAAAAATTTTATTAAAAATTTAAAATATATAATAGAAAGTGTTTAATATAATTAAAATAGATTTGTGAATAGTAAAATAAATAATAGAATAAAGTGGTTTAAATTAAATAAATATTAATTTGGATTGTGTAAGTAAATGTAGAAAATAAATTGTTATTATTATAACTAATTATTTTATTAATTATGTGTATGATGATAATTTTTTAAATGGTGAAAAAGTTATTAAAAAGTATATGGTGATAATTAATTTGAAATGATTAGTTAAAAATAATTTTATGTTATAAATTTGGTGGTAAAAGTAAAAAAAAATATTAATAATTAATATAGTGAGAAAAATAAGTTTTAAAGTGTACAACAAAAAAATAAATAAATTGACTAGATGATCTAATTACACAAGTAGACTAGATAATCTATTATACAACAAAAAAACTGTTTTTATACACAAACAAATTAAACAGTCTAATGTAAATACAATCTAGACCACGTAATGAATATATAACCTGAACTGTGTAATGTTCGGATAAAAAAAAGATTGTCTAATGTATGGCTTTAGTGTAAAGGTATCATAACTTCAATTTAATTTAAAAAGAAAAATACAAAGTTATACTAACATAAGATGCTTTTAATTCAAATCACATTAATGTCATTTGAACTAAAGTTGTGCTACTTTATCATTGTATTTTAAAAAGTTCATATTAAACTTAATCAAAGCCATCTCAATCTCATATAAATATACATTATATTTATATTAAAGTTATATCATGATGACACAATTTCACTTTAAGCAAACCAAACATATCCAGAATAAAATAGTGTGTGCATTTCAATAAAAACGTTGCAAGATTTGATTGCTTTGGAGAAAAATACCTCTAATTATTACATTGTTAGTCAAGTCCCTGAGTGTCTCAAATATATCATCTTATCATGATATTATATATATATATATATATATATATATATATATATATATATATATATATATATTTATATATATATATTAAACTAATTTAACTGTAACTTTTACTAGTAAAAACATAGATAATATCGTTCTTATACCTAAAAAACAATTACGAAAATAAAAAGAATAATGAATACAGTAATTCTCATAAGAAACAAATATCAAAATGTCGTTAGTAAACATAACATTGTACTTGACAACCATTTACGGAAATCCATACCTTTATATAATGAAAAAGGTAATATTATTTAAAAAATACTTTTTTAATTATATTCTAATAGTGGTAGAGAAAAAGAACACTTGAAAAAAAAATTAATTAATTCTTTACAAAAAATTATGATGAGCTATAGCTTTCTTTCTATTACAAAAACTCTTCCAAATACGGATCCTCCTATTGAAAGCTACGACCTTTTTGTATTTTTATTATACCATAATAATATAATTCTAAAATATAAGACAAATTATTTAATGCGGTTCTTTTTCAGTTAAGGAGTTATGGGTTATTTTTGAGTACTAAGATTTTACGATTATGTTATTTTAACAAATAATAAAATTATTTTAATGTGATAAAGTATACAATTATCTAATTAAAAATAACAAAATAAAATTATAAAACACTGTTTAATATAATGGTATATAGGTGATAATATAATAGTAAAACTTAGTACGGACCCTGTATTCATTAGAAGAAGAAAAAAGTATTTGAAATTGGTTGTAACTGAAGATGAGACCAAATAGGCACAGTAAAAGAAGGAAAATTGCATTTATGAAGCACAATCAATTACATGGATCTCATCGAAAAGAAAGAAAATTGATGACATGATGAATAGGTCAAATGCTACCCCACACCATCAAATTGATGCAATCAACCCATTTCATATCACAACAACCCTTCAAAATTAGGAATCAAAACTCTCACTATCAAACCTTCCAACTTTCTCAAAATCATACATTTTGTCAAGAAATGTATTCACTACTTTTGCCCTTGTTCAATTGTCTTCAAATTATAGGTATGTTTGAATATGTTTATCCTAAAAGATTAAAAGGTATTCTTGCTTGGAAGAAACTCCTTTAAATTAAGTTTATCATAATTGTAAAATCAAAATCAATTCACAAAGGAGTAAAATATAAGTTGTTACAAATTAGAGGCACTTCATTTCTCCAACCACAGAATGAAAAGGTTAGTTGGAGTTGATAATTATTGAATCCAAGAAGTATAATTTTGCTTGTATTATAGGTTTTTCACAAATTTCTTTTTCCTCTGGTGAATGCTTCTGAATCATGGAAAGAGTAGTTCTATATAATATTGTAATATTTCCCCCCTTATCATCATAATATTCTGCACCACTCCTTATCAAATCAAATAATTTGTTATATGTTAAATCATACTCTCCTACTATAAATTTGGCTGCTAAATTATACTCTCCTACCACTCCACAAATATCAAATAAATAAATACTTCATTTTCCAATTACAAACTATTTAAACAGATAATACACATTTTATAGAGATTAAAATCTATGGTCTTAAAAACATGTAATGAAAGAAACAGAGAATAAAAGATAAGAAACAGAGAATAATAGTTTGGGATAGGAAAGACATTGATAAACTTTACATCTCATTTTTATTTGATAATTTAATAAAATTTAGAATAATGATTCATAAAATAAATTATCAAACAAAATAATATTTTTAAATTAGGATATAATCAATGTGAAACGACATGTTTATTGTATATAGATCTTTGATAGTCTCTCCTCAATCTCATGGTTCTAATTTCCAATAACACATTGTTAAATCATTTATTAGATTCACTAAATGGAGATTTGTCTTTTTACTCCAAATAAATTTAATGGAGGATTGATTTATAAATAAAAGAAGAATCGTACAAAATACTACTTCTTGAAAAGGAAAGTTCAGTGTGTGCACATTGGTGGATGATGCTGCTTGTCACCATGGCATTTTCAACTTTAACACATCATCATAAGGAACAAACCTGCCTTTATCACCATACTCTATTATGTATTTGGGTGCATGTTTTGTCTACCAAAATAGGTTTAGAGTTGGTATCATTTTTGTAAAAGTTTTAAATTCATTTTTTTAATAAAATTTAATAATAAATTTATTTTTTTTAAAAGTGAATAATTTTAGTATATTATTAATATATCATTCAAATCGTTTAACAAAAAAAAAATATTAATATGTATTTACATTTGAGGTTATTTATAATTTGAAATTATTTAAATACTTACATTTTATTTTTATAAGTCTTAAATGTCTTAATTATACATAAGTAACTAATTTTAATATTATATATATATATATATATATATATATTAAAACTATCTATTTATTATAAACATGTTTTAAAGGTATTTATTTATTTTTAAAACAAATACATGTTTTATAATTATTATTTTTATTTAAAGTTTTACATTTTAATGCATATCTTCTAATAATACACATATATAATTATAAATTCTGTGAAAAGTAAATACTCATTGATATGATTGAGAGGGCTATAGTTTTACTTTTAGTGTTTGTGTAGATGTTACCATCTTATATTATGTCTTCATTATTAACTTTCTATTTTTGTATGACTTTTTCTTATATGTTGTTCGTTTGTTATAGTTATCACTAAAGAAATTCTAAGAATGATGACAAAAAATATGAAAAATCATTTTTAAAAATGTGTCATTAAGAATGACAATTAATGAGGTTGACCCTTTTTCTCATACGTTATTTGTATGTCATAGTTTTCACTAAAGAAATTCTAAGAATGATGACAAAAAATGTGAAAAATCATTTCTAAAAATGTGTAAATGAGGTTGGATGATTTTGTAAAGAAGTTTGCACATACATTGATCTTACCGAGAATGCTTGAACTGTCACTTTATAAAATTTGAATCTTAGTAATAAGAAAACATAAATGTATTTGGAGAAAAAAAATTATAATAATTTTGTTGATGGTTAAATAATCAAAATTATAAATGTTAGACTCATGTTATATTATATGATTAACAGTTAAAAAGAAATAAATTAATTTTAAAAGAAAATTGAATAGAACTTCCTCCACATAAAGTTTAACTACTTAATTGTGACTTCCTCCACATAAGTGTGAAAAACAGTATACTAAAGTTTAACCACTTGATTGCACCGAAAATTCAATCATAAATGTGTCCACATGAATGTGAGAAATACAATCATATAAAAAATTATACCTTAGATTTAATTGCTAGTTTTGACTTTAACATAGGATGGTATGAACAGTACTCATGCAAAAAAGTGTTTAATATTAAATGCTTCTTCATAAAATATTCAGAAGAAATGAAAGTTTGTTTTATTCATCTGGCCAAAAAATATTTTAACAAAACTCTAGAATGGATAATAAACATTTTTATTGGAATATAGACACTAGATGAGTTTTCGAAGAGTGGAAAACATTATATACCATAAAAAAATGAACTCTGAAAAAGATCTTCCTAATAATATTGATAATATAAAGAACTAAGTATGAGTTAGACATATAAATGTCACTTTTATGATAGTGGCATTCTTGTATAAAGTTTTAACTTCCAAATAATCAAATAAAAAATGACAAAATATCAATAGTGATATTTTAAAAAATTAATAAGTTTATTGTTGTATTATATATAATAATTTATTCATAAGATATTAAAATATATTCGGAGATAAACAATCGATGAATAGATTTGGTTATTTAGGATTTAGGGTTTATTAACTGTACATATCTTCCTGATTTTTTTTTATCTATAAAATCAAAACTATCCTTATTTAGAGAGTTGAGATAAAAATATTTAAATCATATTATCCAATAATGAACTTGTATAGGTTTAACAATAATTAATTTTCTAAAATAACTTTTTCTCTCCATTGATAACAAAAATAGGGTTATTTGTTTACCACACTTTAACAATTTTAAGGTTACCTAGTTTACACGGAAAATTTGTTAGATTGTTCTTTAATTATAAGTTAAAAAAATATTAAACGAATGAAGAGAGATAAATAAAAGAAACAGATTTTTTCATCATTATTTAAACGAGTGAAAAATATAAATGAAATGAATATATATTTATAAAAAATTATAACACTTGAAACTTATATTTAACCTAAAGAAATAAACTATTTTTTTGTATTACTTTTAATATATTTTATTTATTTTAAAAATTTAAAAGAAAGACGTTGACCACACGATCAAACACATTAGTCAATTGTTTGTGTGAATTGGATAACAAGTGTGCAGCTAATAACCTTACATTTTGTATCTTGTGTTAAACCCTAAACACACTTTTAACAACTGTTTAATATAAGTTCATAACCACTTTTCAAGACTTCATGTTTTAATATTTTTTGTATTAACTTTCTCTGCATTGTATTCACTCCCACTTTACCAACACTGGCATGTAATTGATTATACAGTAAGACATAATCGATTATGTCTAATTAAATGCATAATTAATTACAAGATCTTCATCGTCCTGATTTCCTCAAAAGGGTCCTAAATATAGAGTTCTTCCACAATGTAAATTATAACTACGTTAATTTAAACTTTTATTATTTATCCCTTTCCATTTTGTTTTCTTTCTATTTCTCTCTTTCCTAGTCATATTTTATCTTTTTATACAAAAAATATCTCAAGTCTCTCACTGTCTTACTCTGTTCTTCTTATCCTCTCATCAAAATAAACACACGTACCTCTTAAAGAGTATAAACTATATACCGTTATTTTTCTCATGATTTCATATTAAAAGTTACAAATAGTTCTGATTTTATTGTTTTCCTCTTTTATGTTCCATGGATTTTTCCTCGTATCTATAACTTAGTTTCACGTACATGAAACTAAGGATAAGTCTTGAAAAGTGTTGGTGAAGTAGACCTAGTAAACGTAACCTTGCATTTTCTTAGTACTTTTAATTTCTACTTTATATATTCTTTTGAGGGGATTCAAAAAGTACTTTTTCAATGCAGTAACAAAATTCTTTAACTATGAAATTTCTCCCCATATACAAGAACAAAAAAATGTAGTACAGTAATATATTGACACCCAAAACTATTTTACAGCTGTAATTTTTTAATTTGAAAGAATTTATTATGATACTTTATCATGCATTTATATTATCAAAAAAAATTATCTTTTACTTATCCCCTGCCCAGTTTTCAAGATGTAATGTTTGAAAGACCTATACATATTCATAACATTTTACATGTGCATTGAGTAATTGTTGGAGATGCAAGGTGTGTTTTGTGAAAAGACTATTTATACAAAACATGAATGTCTTTGTTTTTATTCATTGTGGCATTTCTTCCTTGTCTTCATAGAATCAGACATTGGCCTTCTATCAATATATCTCCATGCTCTCTTTTACATGTTTAGAATAAGCTAGGAATATAACATAGCTAGTACCCACACAAACAGAAGAAATAAATACAACATACAAAAAATCTAACTCTAATATTGAAACTCTTTTAAACTCATTTGCTAGTCTTTTTCAAATTCTAAAAATAAACTAGATATGCATTATAAATTCTGTTGGACTACAATGGTCTTTTGGTATTGACTAGAAATATTTTCTATAGGTTTAAGTCCAATAAGATAACTATTAAACAACAAAACTGTCTATAGAATTATTCAATGAGTTGTATATTTAAGACTCAAACTCAATGGTTAGGTCAAACTCAGTTAAGCCAGATGTTCGGTGTAGGTGCTTGCCTAAATAGAGTTTCTTTGAGCGATTTTGAGAGAACAGTTTAGTGCCCTGAGATTGAAATTGAGCATGCAGAATTTCCTGGGAAAAGTGAAACAGAATGAAGATAGAACAAGTAGGATGATTACAAAATGAAGAGAAACAACTTCTTCCAAATCTGAATAGAATGAGGAAGGGAACAAACATGAATTAGTGTTTCTCGAATTGACAGTTGCACCACATTGGTTATTCTGTGTTATATCACCTTTAACATTATTATACTTGCACGGGGTCACCTTAATTTGTAATCAATCTAATTGTAAGTATTGAAAAAGTGGTGTAATAAAGTGATCTAAAAAATTGACGTGCAAAATACACATATATTATTATTATTATTATTATTATTGTTATGAACTTATGTGTTGTTGTATAGGCTGGAAAAACAGACCTGATAGCTTCTTATGAATGGCATGCACTTCAGGACAGATTGACAAAAGAACTCTATCAGTGAACAGCAATATCTAATGGACCCAGGGCTATTTGTATTGATCCATGATTATCCAAAATCATGAGTTTTTAATTAGACTTGTTCCCCTTTACCTACCACACTAAACAGTAGACTTAACTCACTTCACCTCTGAATTATGTGTTTGGACGACCACATAATATGGGAGGCAAACCATGTTTTGTGGTCCAAATTAAAACAATTAACAAATTGGTCTTATTGCTAAGGACACACTTTATCAGTACTTAACAGTGAAGATTGGGGATCCTTGTTGTTTATTCTTAGCACCACAATTCTCTGTGACTGTGTTCTTCCTTGTGGTTATGTCAGCCAAATAAATTAAAATACAGAAACAAATTGCATATTATATAGAAATGAAAAACCTAAGAATGATTAGGCCTCTCTGTTGGCATATGATAGTCTCACCTGAATTGCATTGATTATGATCTCTAAATGGAAGTTTAAAGTAAGAGTAAGGAACAAAAGGGTGTGATCAGAAATCAATTTAGGGCATGCATTGTACCCTGGTGAGGTACCAATCATCCTTTCCCTCACCTGCCCCGTTGGCAACTTTATCTTGAGCCATACACGTAATTCCATGGTTCTGACACTTTCATCTAATTCCCTTCAATGAAAGCAAAGTATTAGAGAGTGACAGTATCCCAAGATGTACACAGATACACACAGTACATTCCATAAATGAATTTTATCCTCTTATTCTTTTCATGAATCTTGAAATATGGCTCTACAAACCCACATTGCATGAGGACAACCAAAAGGGTGGACACTGGCATAGAACAAAACCACTTGCCCCCACCCCAAAAGAAAATTAAAAGCATAATGAAAAGGAGAAGGGAAAATCAAACATAGCCAGCAGCAGCATGATGATGTCTGTGGGGACTTCCAATTCCAGCCTATGCATCTTTCCAGGTAATCAAAGCAACTCTAGCCCTATTGCACATTATTCCACTATGCATTTCCCATCACTTATCACTAATCATTCACACAAACCAAAAATTGATCATTCAACAAACAACACCACAATAATGGCACATATTAAACAACCATCCTTTCTTAACCATTACTTAACCCACTAAGGACAAATATTTTTATCTTCATTACTCCCAACCCACTTAATTACTCCAAGGATATTTTTCCATCACATCTTCCAAGTGTATCAGTAACTCATTTCAGTAATTTGCAAACAATGGTTTATGTAGTTTCAATACACTAACTAAACAAAAATAATTATTTCTAAGTTAGATTTAGGGTGAAGGTTCATCTTTAGAAGTGGAAGTTGAAACAATCTTGTAAGATTACATTAACGCAATCAATGGCAGTAACTGTAGATGATGAGCTTGTTGATTATTAGAAAATAAGTAAAGCTGAAAGAAAAAGGGTAAAAGTCAATCAATGGCTTTTTTCACAGAACTGTTTTTCTTTTCATTTTTTCATTATCTTTTGTTTTATGTTCCTCAGCTCTATATATAAGCGCAACCCACACTTTGTTTCTTCTAGTCAATACTCCGGTAAAACAACCTCGCCGGAAAATGGACGAGTCGTGGAGAATGCGAATGGGACTCACCACGGGGCTCCCTCGCCGCCGATCCATGGAGGACCGCTCCGCCTCCCGCACGCGCCGCTCCATCTTCTTCGCCGCCACCGTCGAGGCGGAAACCCTCGACCCTGACGACTTCGCCGACGTCTTCGGAGGCCCGCCGAGGAGCCTCCTCGCTCACAAGTTCTCCAGGTCCAATTCCTTCTACGAGGAGATTTTCCGACCGCCAGAATTCTCGTCTCCGACGAAGGCGAAGGGCGGCCGGAGCTTGCCGGTGTTCCGGATTCCAGCGAAGAACGAGGCGTTTTACAGCGACATATTCGGGTCGGACGATGACCGGCGGTCGCGGGAGCGGTCGGGGCCGCAGTCGAAGGCGAAATCGAAGTCGAATTCGTCGTCGGCGCTGAGTTCCGAGGAGCTGAGCCCTCTCCGACCGGCTATCGGTGATGACGTGGCATTATCATCCTTTGCTTCTAAGCTCAGGTACTGAAATGAAATCCCAACCAACTAACTGTTTCGGGAGTCGGTCAGTTACGTTCTGAATTGACCATTTTGCCCTCTTTGATTAGCTCTATTTGCAGTTGTACTCTTTCAGTGCTCTGGAGTTGGAATTTGATTTTGGTTTTTCAGAAGAAAAAAGTGTTCGATACCAAATGAAATTAATAGTGGTTTAGGAATCATCTTGGGTCATTAATTTATTATTATAAATTGTATAATTGGAATTATTAAGATTGATCTTCTAAACACAATTGCAGTCACAAACCATTTTAGAAACATTGATTTAATGCCTCGTGAAACTATATGGGAACTCAGGTTTGTCAGTGATTGTTTCAGGCCAATCAATGTCCCATGCAGATGGAACTCAACCACTATGATGCCTGGGGAACACCCAATTAAACATGGGGGGCCACTTTTTCCATTCAATAATCAGTCATTTGAAATTCATTGTCAGGATAATGAGTACAAGGAGAGCTTCAAGAGTCCTCATTTGGGATTCTCACGAAGAGTCTCCTCACCAGAGACTATTAGTCTCGAATCCAATTCATACCAAAGCATGAAGGTATCCGCTGATGACTGGGAACTCAGTTCCCCGTTTTCTGCTGTCTCTGGGCTTTGTCAAGAACCTGAGGCAAAATCTTCGGTTTATGATTATATTCTTCCAGAACTGGTTATAGAACAGGACGATGATGAAGTTATGAGCTCCTATGTCATAGAGGTCAACTCCAACCTCAGAGAGGAAAGTTGTGGAACAGCAGACATTGATGAAGCAATAGCATGGGCCAAGGAGAGGTTTCAATCACGAAATTCTGATGAAGAAAATGAAAGCAATGAACAAACCACAGCGGTGGAAGGTGATTGTCTTATCCAGACAAATAAAATTTTGTGCTTGCTTTCTTCAGCTTATCTTTAAAAGAATAATTTCATTATTTTTAGAGAAATTATCTCAAGATAAACTAATTCAAATATGCTCGATATAATGCAGGAAGGTCTGATGCAGGTGAATGCCACAGTGATGAAACGGGAAACAGTAAATCTTCCAAGGTAGTATGTTATATTGGATAAGCATTATATTCCTGATACAAAGTTTGTAACGACACTACCTCAATTTTTAGATTTGTCCGTATTGCCTATAGTCTAAGATATAATTTTAAATTAAAAAAATATAAAAACTACGTGAAATATCGATGAAATCAATTCCAGAAATTGATAAAAATACACGGTCATAGAAAGAGATGATAAATATTCGATCAAGTTGTATAAATATATTTACAGGTTGTGATCAAAACAGTCCATGATAAAATAAATGTAAGGAAAAACAGTGATTAGAAATGAGTAAGAGTTTAATCAGGCTGCAATTCCCTTCCTGTCAAAATTAACATGTCTTCTTATGTTCTCAAGCAGCTGAAACTTCCAGCTTTGTAAAATACGTGACTCTGACTCAGTAGGATTTTCCCCTACTTCCATTTCATTTATCTTACAACATATTTATATGGATTGTTCTGTTGTTTCTATGGAAGGGACAGACAGAAACAGAGAAGTTGGATAGAGATATAAGATTGTGGTCATCTGGCAAGGAAACTGACATTCGGCTACTCCTGTCAACGCTACATCATGTAACGTTTTCTTTGTTGCTGATATTTTAGTATTGACAATTAATTGAATCTTTGTTGCTGATACCCCTTTCTAAGCATGAAGACAACTGGACAACTGACATTATTTTATGTTTTCAATAAAAGATTTTATGGCCTGAGAGTGGCTGGTATGCTGTTCCTCTTCCGAACCTAATAGAAAGTTCACAAGTGAAGAAGGCCTATCAGAAAGCAAGATTGTGCCTCCACCCTGACAAACTGCAGCAAAGAGGAGCAACACCCCTACAAAAGTATATAGCAGAGAAGGCTTTCTCCATTCTTCAGGTACATGAAATATGTGTCATATATGCATAAAACTTATTATTTGTTTCATAGACAATCAACACGGAAATTAATTTCATATCTACTTTGGAACAGGATGCATGGACTGCATTCATTTCTGAAGACGTTTCCTTCTAAACAGAGGTGACTACAATTCCTGATAACTCAATTTTGGTTTAAAGCTCGTGGGCAAACATCGAGATAAACATTTTGAATGACTGAAGTAATGATGTCCATGCAGCAAAAACACGAGATGTACATGAACTTTGAAAGCAGCATGTCCGTTTGTACAAATTGTTGGCTGATGGATTATGGATCTACTGTTTTGTGTTTGTATCATAAGTTGTTTGACGCTTTTGTAGGTATTATTTTGGAAGTAGTTAACAGGAAGTTAAATGGTTGGTTTCAGTACCTGATTTGTATATGATGACGTGAAACCAAGAAATTAGCTTTTTGTTATTCTTTTGGAACCTTATCCATTCAGATCTCATCAATAGCAGCCCATCTACATTTTCATCTTTTTCTGCTGGATAAGCTTATCAGTTATCATCACATGCTCTTAGATTCATTTAGCCCCTTTTCCTACGGCAGAGATTTCTTGGTGAGTCTACACATGGTCAAATTGTAAAACTGAAATATTTCCGGAATTTCCATTTTACAAATATTGGCAACTCAGGAAAATATGAAACCTCTTGCACATACATCATGTACATGTAATATTCTGTATGTTGTTTGTCTCTTGCTTAAGTTCTACTCTTGCGGAGATTTCTTTTCTGACCTTTGACCTAGGTGATAAATCTTCCACCATATCTGTTTTTAGTTTGGAGTGTTCCAATTCAAATTTAGTTTCACAGCATGATTGATTATCTTTAAAATATATTTATACATTAAAATTTTGCCTGAACATAACTTTTACAATTAAAAGTTAGAGTTGATTTTGCAAACTCAGTTACAAATGTAACTCAAATTTGCAAATTAATCCAAACATGTCATTCCAAGTTCCATTGATAAATATGAAATTACTTAACCTTCTCACCTTTTGTGCCCGGCATCATGAAATCAAGGAATAAGCTCTATTTAATTCTCTTGGAATCTTATTCCATTCAGATCTCATCAACTGCAGCCCATTTACGTTTGAACTTGATCACCACGGTCGTGTATGGTTTAAAATAAAACTAAGTCCCCTTTATAAGTATAATATAAAAGTAGATCTAGTTCAAAGATAATATTAAATATATGTATAATCATATTAGTTATTTTTTCTTACTTATAGATATAAGTATATTTATATATGTGTTGATCTCCTTTAAGATAAGTCAAAACTAATTGAGTTTGAATTACACCCTAATTTCTCTAGTTGTTAGTTTGATGGGAATCGCTTGATGATAAAGTTAAAACTAAAAAATAAAGGTTACAAGAGTTGGTTCTCAATATATCAAAATTAAAATTATGTGGTCTTTTATCCTATCAAAATAGCCACTCTCAAGTCTTGCCAAAGGAATAAGGAAAATTTGGATTGAGGAAGATCATAATCATATTAAATAATCAATTATTATCCATGGATACAGCTATGTAACTATTGTATTTGATTATGACTCTGTAACTCTTCTATTTGATTCTAACTCTCAATAATTTAACATAAACGTGGCTGGCTCTGATACCAATTGTTGGATTCAGCGCTTACCACTAGGTCAAAAGTTATACCATTAGTTAGGACGCAACCCTCTCTAAGTCAGGACGCAACTCTCTCTACTTCAGAGAATATCAGTCAAGGTCACGAGTTTGATTCGCATAGTGATAAGCGCTTATCCAAAAATTGGTATCACAGTCAGGTTATCCTAAATTATTGAATAATAATCCAATAGAAGAGTCACCTACTTGTAACCATAGATAACAATTGATTATTTGATATGGTTATGATCTTCTTCCATCAAAATCTCTTTTTATTTATCAAAGCGAATTTGAAAATGACTCTTTTGATAAGACACAAAGTTTCGATCTTAATATAAGAATCTTGATATATTAAGAACCAATCCTGGTGACCTCCTTTTTTTTATTTTTAAACTTCAAGCGTGATTTCCATTAAACTAACTTATCTTAATTTTCAAACGTAAAAGAAATCAACACATATATAAATATATGTATATCTATAAGTAAAAAGAAATATCTAATATGATTATATTTATATAAGCCATAGAGTAAGGAAATATAATTTTCTAACAACAACGTCTACTCTGATCTGAAACAAAATAATGAAAACTGGAAATCTATCAAAAACTGAAAAACCTAACAATGACTTAACCAAAAACCTAATTAACTACCAATTCTGTAAAACTGTGATTAATACTGCAATTTTGAAATAGAAATTAGAAGATTCAGATGAATGTGTATATGAAAAGAAACATAAAGCAGTACATAGATTTAAAACTCAGAAATCCAACTGAAACAGTAAACTTAATCGTGCATCATTGGGAATTGAAATTGAAATGACATTGAACATGTATGAAAACTGAATTGGAACAAATGTATTAACCAGAAAACCCAATTAAAAAGAAAAATGGGTAAAAACAATAAAGAGAAGAAAATACTATTCTAGAAGTATTAGAATATCAATCAATAAGCACAGTCAGTCTTTCTTCACCCTTGAATCCAAAGAAATCAAATCTGAATTATTTGTTTTATGAAGAAAATACACGACCAATCGGTTTGAATGCTCAAAGCAAACAATTCTCAATCAAGACTTGAGTACTAAAAGATTACAAGAGTAGAAGCAATCTTCAACAAGGCCATAATTGACATTCTTCACTTCTAGAGATTGATTCTCTTCATTAAAGTTAATCTCTTCATTAAAGTTGTATGCGTAGAACATCATTGTAAAAAGCAAGAATCAGAAAGAATTCCGAAAGACAGAATTGAAAGAAGCACAAAACAGAATTCAACTAACAAAACTGTATTAAACTGAAATTCTATTTGCTATCTCATGTATTTTCCACTCCACATAATACCTATTTATAATGTCTGAAACAAGCAAAATCATGGACCTAAACAGCTGGACAAAAGTGGGCCCACTAAACTGCAGCATGTGAAATTACAATTTTACCCCTACATACAATTCTACCAAAATTTTAATCTGCTGCAGTTTTTTATTTTTTATTTTTCTTTCACTGGATTCTAAACTTCATGCTTTAATGGTTTTCATTGCAGCTCCAAATTTCAGAAATCTGTTCCATTCAATATCAACTGCAAATGTTCTTTCCAAGGAAAAACAAAAATCAATGAATACTATGCAAAGTAGAAGAATGTAGAAATTTATTTGAAAAAGAACAGAATTAATACAGTTCATACTAAGACATCTATTAGCATGAAAAATACAAAATCTCTACTAAAAACAAAGAATTAGAACAAAAGCAACACTTAGGAGATACAATTAGACATGAAAATAGGAACAAATCAAGGGTTATCAGAACTACTTGGTTTCGATAATCTTATCCTTAGTACTCAGATTCCTTAGCCTTTTTTCCTACTTCATAGATTTGCTATGAACAAGGCCTCGTACAGCAACCTGCATTTAAATTTCCACTCTTACACTTACTGGCTACTGGTAGGAAAATATGAAACTTATAACTCCTACATCATGTAATATTTTCTTTGTTGATGATCTTCAATCTTTTGACACTATTAAAATTCCATTATTGCAGAAACCGCTTTTCTAACTGCTAACCTAGATGATAAAGCTTCGAAGTTCAATTGCTAAAATATGAAATTACTTTTCTTCAAACTTAATTCACCTTGGCTTCTCAGTATCATCAATATACTCGATAATATAAAAACGCAGCCAGAGATTTGAGACGCCAACTTAACTAGTATATATATCAGCAACTTCGCACGAGGAATCTGTACTACGAAAGTCGAAAGTCGAAAATACAAGGCATATAGACAATTTATCAAACAGTTCAACTTCACCGGAAAACTTTGCATTCACAGAAATAAATACATATAATGGAATGCTCCCACTATAGTCAACCACCCCCCTGCTTTACCAACTCCCTAAATTCATCATCAGTGCTTTTAAGCATCACTGACAAAGGCAAAGTAATCCCACTCTGCACAACCTCCATGTGTCTAGGTTTTATCCTGTTCTCCAAACTAAAAGCAAAGTACTGAGGAAACTCTTTCAGCTCCTCCAATTTTCTCCCCATTTCCCCAGCAAAATAATCATACTTTGGCTGAAAATTATTCTCTATACTGAAAGTAAGCAGTGCTGGAGATCTCAACACCATACTCCTAATCTCATCCCTAGAAAGTCCCAAAGTTTCAAGAAATTTCAATTTAGGGATGAGGGTGTGTTCCACATTAGACACCAAGAGAACAGAATCTTGATAAGCCAAAGCCCCCAAATCCTTGAATCCAAGTCTCCTTAGGTAAACCAAAGCTGGCCTAAGCTGGTCTTTCACACTGGAAGCAAGCAATCTAGGGCACTTATTCACCACCCTTCTGAAGCTATGTTCGGGAACTTTGAGTTCATTCAAGATGAAATCGAAAACTGGGGTGAGATCGGTTTTGATGTCGGCGGTGAGAATCTTGGGGCACATGCCGAAGATTCTGGGCAGGTCCTTTTCGAGAATGCCGTTGGAGAAAAGGAAGGTGATGATGGCTTGGATGGATTCCATGGTGGCTGTGCGGAGATCAGGGTTTTGGGAGAGGGCTTTGCCTGCATCGACACCCATTACCTCAAGACATAGAATTTTCTCTTTGAATTCAAGGGAGAGTTTGGCGTGGGTGGGAGGGTAAAGAGGGTGGTTTTGGAGGAGGCTTTTGGGTTTAGGGGCCACATGAAGAAGGGTTGATTTGAGAGGAGAGTATGGTTTCTCAGAAGGGGTGGAGCAAAGGGAAGAGTGTAACGCGACGGCTCCGGCGGCGGGGGGCATGGCGGAGAGTGAAGAGAGAGAAAGAGAGAGTGAGGCATAGAGAGAGAGAGAGAAGAAGAAGAGATAGGGTATTATGGAGATGTCAGAGCATTGCGGCATGACACGTATGGATATGTTGGAGATTTGATTGGCTGAAAATGGATGTCACTCTGCATAAGAGATTGCCATAGCAATCCTTCTTCCATGTCAACACTTGTAACAGCAAAAGAGACAACCATTGTTCATTTACTTCTTATAATTTTATTCTATCATATTATTTTCATAAAATCTTATTGTAACTTGATTTAATGCAAGAAATAAGGCTTATATTTTAATATTTTTTATTTACAGTTTTTCTGAACTTGTTAGTAGAAGAACTATGCTTAAAAAAAATTCTTGTAATTGAAAATCCTAAATTTTGTGATATTACCATGTTAAAATTATAAAATTCAAATCTTAAAACTTATGATAACTGTACATGTGACCTTACGACAACATAAATATTTTTCTCTTAAAATCTATAAGATCTGTATACACAAAACTCATAAAAATATTAACTCTCGTAATTTTTAATATTTTTTTAGTTTCTTTTCAATAATACTTTTATTATTTATATATTTTATACATAAAAAATCACTCAAAATAACATTTTTTTTCTTACAGTAAAATTTCATTTTCTCTCTTTTCTGCACATAATAATTGATATTCTCTTTGTGGTATATTTCATTTTGGTTGAACATGGTTTATGTCATGTCAAAAGTAATAAACTAATTGTTGAACGCAATGGTTATGATTAGTGTAGAAAAAAAAGAGTTTGACTGTTGAAATAAGTGGTGTTCTAGCTGTTCTTAAGAACTGACTTTTATTGTTACTGGAGTTTTAGCTTAAGCATTGGTTAAGGCTTGAGTGCTAGTTAGAGCTTTAACGCTAGCTAAAGTTCGCGGGTTTCTACCTTAGGTTGTATCCACCTTGCTTAAAGACAAGTATTGTTGATATGTGATAGAAGTCACTTATACATACATCATCAAAAATATTCATTATGTCCAAGTATTTTTGTTTTATCCTTTGTGTTAGTCCTTTATCAAAGATATTGATTTTATTTTAAAACTTTTACTATAACACTTTTTATGTTAAAGAAAATGACATTCTTTATATGAGCATATATTTTTATTCTACTAATCCACTAAAATGAACATTTTATGCTCAAAAGTAGGTTTTATGTGTGCGAAGATCTATTTTGAAAATTTTTAGACTTTATTTTTACATAGACATTCTTTAATGTGTCTTAAGATATATGTTTTTCTGTTAATTACAGTTTGTATAGTCTTGATATCTTCATGTTTGTAACTTCCTTGTGGTTGGTCTATGATTTTAGTTTTCTAACACTTTAAGCATATGTTTTGTTGTTTTAAGCTTCTATGCAATTAGCCTCTTATAAAACTGCATCAATAATTATTGATCATGTAAGCTTGAAAACTTTAATTGATTCACAATTAAAAAAACTTGTTAGATTAATGATTTTCAATGTTGTTTTGAAATGGAAGTATCAAAGTTTTTAGATCAAGTTTTAAAAAAAAAATTACAATATACAGTACAATGAATTAACAAATGACACGTGTGTATTGTGTTCAATCTTAAATATTCCTTCTTTACAAACTAAATTTGGAGGTTTAGGGATTGAAAGCCAACACAAAAGTAAAACACAAAAGAGAAAACACAATAAATTAGAGAACCAAAAGAATTGGAAAATGAAAAGTCAATTTATATATATTTATCCAATTCCTCTTATTATAATTCTTCAAAAATTCAAATCAAGTTTGAACAATTTTGGATTGGATTAATTAATTCAACTGAACAAATATCATTGAATTAAAAATATAAATCAAATTCTTAATTTGATTTCTAAAATTAGAAGTACAAATTACAATCATAAAGTGAAAATCCAAAATTAGATATAAGATCAGAATAGGAGCATTAAATATTTGGTGTAAAACTCAATTCAACTGTATGATCTTAATGTTGTGCATGTTACCTCAAGAATAAGTTTTTTATTGATGAAGAACAAATAACACAGTATAAGAGAAGATGAAGAGACAATTCAAAATTTGAGATAAAAGGAAAAAAAGAGAATTTATAAAATTGAAGAATTAAATAAATTGTTTCTGTATTTGATTATAGCACATTTAGACCATATATATGATCTCTAATCAACTACAATATGGGTCTAAATATAGATTCTAATTAGATTCATAAGTCCAATTATAAATATTTAAGTTAATGAAAAAAAATGGTGTGAATATGAACTCCTTTTAAAAAAAAAAATTAGCATATATGCTTCAACTTCAAAAAAAAGTGTAAGAAATAACATGACTCTAAATCCAATAAATCATTTGTCCATTTTGAAGTTTAGAATGGAACTAGAGTAACAAAAAATAGTGTTTAAAAGAAGTTGTGACCAAAATAATAAATAAATGTCATTTAATTAAATCCAATTTATTATTACTAAAATAAAATATTTTAAAAACTAAAAAAAAAAGTGAAACCATTTTATAGGTACAATAAAATTATAAATATATGTATAAAATATGTGTCATTAATTAACTAAAATTAAATATTATTTATCACTAAAATTGATTGACATTTAAAATAAATATTCATATTATATATATACTTGTGTATAATCTTGAATATATCATCTATACCTTAACAAACATAACTGATTCCATAAAATTAATTTTGGATAACTAATTCTGGATATAACGAATGAAACAATTAGTTATATAAGAAATAGCTTCATATATTTGTTGTGAAGTTTTTTCAGAAGATTTCTCTTCTTCACGAACTAAGTAACTTATACAAAATAAGTTCAATATAATCATTCCAACTTTAAAAGGATTTGAAGAGGTACAGAGTGTAAAACCAGAAGAAACTTATTTTTTACAAAAAAAACCAAATATGTCAATAATAGAATTATGTTAAGAATCTACTAATTCAAGTTTGATTCAAGTTAGATGCTTCTCTAAGTTTTGTTTTTATTGTGATCTACTAATATAATTATATAATGAGTTTAGGTTTAATTCTTTGTTTTTATTGTGATCTACTAATATAATTATATAATGAGTTTAGGTTTAATTCTTGGAAGGTACAACTAAGAAAGTTATATTTGTAAGTAAGATATTTTAAAGAGATGAAGTGTCTAAGTGGACTTTTACAACTAGAAATGTTTAACTAGAATGTTAGAAAATCTTACATACACATCTTTCAAAAACTCGAGGAATATTATAGAATATGTCTTTCTTCTTATTTATGCGTGTAAGAATTCTCTTATGTAGCTATCTCTTCTCAAAACTTTTTTTTCGGATGTGTAATTCTTCTTGAGAACTAAAATACAATAACTAATAACTAATATGGTTACGTGTGGTAGAACATTCACAAGACAACTATTGTATTAATTTTTTTGACATTTAATTTAACTTTATTGGTAATTCGGCTATGTTTTGATTTTTGTACCTTATTTCGGCCTTGTTGCCACAAGTGCTATCTTAAGTTTTTTTCATCTATTTTTTTTTTACTGATTATTCGAGTTTTGCTTGGAATGAGCTTAGCATTGGCCTGGATTTTCTATTTTGGGCGTTAATTGTATTTTTTTGGATCTCTATTGTATTTTATTAGATTTTAATTCTTTGTTTCTTTTTCTACTTGTTTCAAGTTAGTAATTAATTAGAAAAAAGTTTTTTTTTTTAACTTTTTTCATAAACACACGATATTGGGACGAAAAGTTGCGAAATTTGAATCACCACCAATTTAACCCTCGTTGTTGATGAACGTATATTCTTCTAATTATAGCAAATTATATCAATAATTTATTACTGAAATGATTTAATTGATGCAATTCTAAGCTCAACACTTGTATAAAGAGGCTATTTTACGATTAAACACTGATAATATAAGAGACTTCTCTCTAAAGCCCTGTAGAAACTCCCTAAGTCGTTCACACGAGCAATTAGTCATGCAAACAAATGCCAGTAATCTTTAGTTGGCCTACATTTCGCTTTTGCATTTGTGAAGTTCGTGACAGTCCGAAAATGAAAAAGTCATCTATATACGGTTCAAATAAAAGCTAATTTCCATAACCAAATGGTCATAAAAACAAACATAGAAATCTTTAGCTAGCCTAGTTTTCCCTTTTGCATTTGTAAAGTTTGTAACTGCACAAAAATCAAAGTTACTGATATACAATTCAAATAAAGGGAATTTTACTTATGAGGAAAAGTGTCCATGACAGAATCCTCCAATGAGCACCCTTAGCTAATAACACAACTAGTGATTATACTTTGTACGGAGATGACGTTTCTGTTGACAATTATTTTGATGGATTGGCACCTGGTCAAAGAAATTGAAAATGATATTACATATTAAGTTCAAATTAATGGGGGAAAACCATGGCAGAAAACAAGTACTATGAAACTTATTTGTATAACTCCAAATCAGGAATCGACTTCACCATAAGGCTGAATCTACAAGTCAATGATTCGACCATCGGTTAAGTGGCTAAACCAGAAAACTCACAAATATTTTTTAGTATATTTTGAAACCCTTTCATCTATTTTTATCAGCCAAAACATTATTTCCCAAAACACAATTATACTTGTTTCCAAACTTTCCAAAACCATCTTGGAACCTTCCTTTGGACACATGCATGGGTCCAAGCCAATATTTGTTGTATCCTGACCGATTTGAAATAGGGAGATCCAACCACAATAAACATGCAGGAATCTCATCACAGCAGCTCCAACCTCCGTAAGCATTTTTTAAATTAACTTGTTTTTGAAATAGCCACTATCCATTATCTATTAATTCTTTAAGGTATCTTTGTTCCTTAATACTAGCCTTTTCGCAACTCGAACAAATTAGTAGCAGACAAAAAGAATCACTGATCAGCAACATTAACCTTCCCCCACCATTTGAAACATACTAATAATACTATTTACGAAGCCACAAATAATGAAATATTACCAAAAAATCGAACGAGGATACAAAAACGTTCAAATCAACATGTCACTCCATTAATAATAATTATTAGTAAAATTGCTAAAATCCTAATTTTGTCAACTCAAATATCATGATTGATAGAAAACTAACCAGCTTTTCCTTCATCGATAGGCTCTGCTTTCCAAACGATATCTTTCAGCCCAGTAGCAAGATTATTGTAGAACTACAAAGAAAGACAACTTAGTCCAAGCAAGCTAATGAAAATGAAAATTTGTTTTAATGAACACGTGAGCAAGAGAGGCGCTTTGCTTTACCCGGTGTCATCACAAGTATTGATAATGTAAAGGTGTTAATTTCACTCCTATAAACAAATACAAACATATTTCGTGCATTAAACTTACCTTGTGAAATTCCAGAGTATCTCCTTCAGACTTACGAAGCTCAACCATGTATAGCGAAGGAGCTACCTCTAAGATCTGAGAAGCGGCACTTAAAGCATTAGAAATTGTCACGAGTCCTGAATACAAACAAATTAATATGAAGGCCACCCATATCATGAAAGAATACTTTGAAAGCATATACCTCAGTGGCTACAGATAGATGACCTTTCCGTCCAGTCTTTTCCCCTTGAATCTTTAACTGAGGTGCAGAATAAGATAAACAATCAGAATTGGAAACTTATTGCCAAGTCATTAGTGCTAGAAAGTAAAAATTAGCTTCCATATGTATATCAAGTAATTTACTAAATAGACAAGTCATACAGTATTATATTTTTTTACCTTACAGTTGTTCTTCTTAACATCAAAACCCAGGGGTCCTGCAGCTTGCTCAATTTTTGAAATTATTTCATCTGCTGAACATTTGGACGTGAATCGTGTTTCTCTTTTAACAAGTCCCTGGTTGTCAAACATTAAAACTAGTCTTAACCATCATATTTAAGAACTTGCATGCTGCATTCACGCAACTTATAATAAACAAATAGCATAACATGATGGTATGTGAAACGGAAAATAAAAGTAAAAGAAAATAGTACTTGTGATCGCATGCCCTCATAAGACAATTCTTTTCATTTTTATTTTTTTATTTTTTTCATATTTCAAGTCAGGTTCCGTGACCCCAAGTTGCAATAAGAGAACAGTATAGAAATCATTTACTTATCAAGATACACATACCATTTGCTTCTCAAATAGACTACTAAGGTTGAGACCTTGAGATTTAGATATAAGCTCAAAGGCATTTAATGTCACTGGTGCCGCATGCCCCTCTTCACGCCTCTCAACTACAAGATTTTGCGAATCCTGTGTACCGCAGCCATTGAGATAGAGGTTAGAATCCAAGCTTTGGTGAACAAAATTTAATCATGCTTCACAGAAAAACCAAAGACTTACCAAAGATTCGCTGAAAATAGAATTTACGTCATCAAGACTAACACTAGGCTGTTCAAATACGGGAGGCTTATATCCCTTCTTGAACCAATCATTCTCAATGACCTCAGCAATTGTAATCCTCTGTTACGTATCATTAAAATAAAAACAGATAAAGGTTGTTTCACATATTTGCTAAGATGGAGAGAAAAATAAGACTATTTGTTAGACACAAGCTTAGAAGCAGATCATAAGTAAATAAGTAAATAAAACAAGGGCTTACAGTGGCAGGATTTGGATCAAGTATTCTGTTGATTAGTTTCTTTGCACTTGAAGAGAACCATGGAGGACACGTGAACTCGGCCTTGTAAATCTGTCGCGGGAAATAGGAAAAACAAAATAAACGAAAAAGAAACACACGAGGACTGTCGTGAAACAGAAAACATGCATCAACAGCACAATTTACTTTACAGTTTTTCAGATCAGGCTTCAACTTAGTCATTTCCAGAGTAATCCGCAGGGAAACACAGTAGGACTAGTAGTTGGTGTTAACAAAAAATGCATTCGGAGAAAGAAACAAAAAATGCTAAGGTCATTTTAATTCACAAAAGTCAATATGGTGAGTTTCTAGACAGCTTCACGACATTAAATAAATCATGCTAATTATCTAATTCTTAAAAGGTACCTCATTTAACAAAGAAAAAAAAAGAATAATGAGCATACATGCATTCGTAAGAATTCCTTTAGTAATTAGTTCATAAACTGCTTCAATTCTTATTGATTCTAATCACAAAGATTAAAACAATAATAAATGTTTGAGAAAAATCAGGTTGTTATGCTCTCAAACAGAAACATCAGAATAATGTGAATCGAGTTCAGTCAGGTGAACAGAAAGAAATGGACATGGAGTCATCAAAATCACCTTTTTGTATAAAGCCGTTAGATTGGTTTCTTCAAAGGGCAAATAGCCTGCCATTAAAACAAAGAGAATAACACCACATGACCATAGATCTGCCTTTGCACCATCATAACCTTTGTTGTGAATCACCTAGATGATAAGGAAGTAGTGATAAAGAAAAAAAAAAATAAAAGTTTATGAGACAAAATGTAATGGTAACAAGCAGCAAAAGCCAATCTACCTCTGGAGCAACATAATTTGGCGTACCGCATGTTGTGTGAAGTAGCCCATCTTCCTATTATCAATAAGATAATCAGTTTCCAATTAGACGTAATTATATTATCACATTTTTCAAAAATTAGTCAATGTACTCACCCGAACTTGTTGAGGCAATGCACTCAATCCAAAATCTGATACTTTAAGCACTCCATTAGCATCCAGCAACAAATTCTCAGGCTTTTGCAGATAAAACAAAGGAACACGTTAATTTTTTATTCTTATTCCCTCCTTCCCTCTCTCACTCTCCTCACAACACACACTCACACTCCTGCGGTTGAGTAAATACATCCCTTCTTTTAAATATAAATTCTTTCACTAATATCTGGATTCAGAAATCCATATTTTTGAGCCCTGCACCAGCACTCCCTCTTTGAAAAGGGAATCAAAGGGAAAATGTGAAGGGTGCAAGAGTTACATACCTTTAGGTCTCTATGAAAAACACCTCTACTATGGCAGTAATCCACAGCACATATAAGCTGTTGAAAATATTTTCTTGCTTCATCTTCTTTCAACCTCCCGCTGCGTGCCTGGCTCAATTTAATAGCAATAAAAACACAATAGTAGAGTTAAATAAAGACCGAGATAATACGCACGACTCAGACCTTCAGAAGCTCACTGTAAAGATAAAAACTGTCTTACAATTTTGTCAAACAACTCTCCACCAGTCACGAATTCCAATACAATGTATATCTTTGTTTTGCTAGCCATTACCTGCGCAAGGATTAGTCATCTATAATGAAGTTCGGGAAAGACTGAAAGATAGGGAAAATATGAAAACAGAAATAAATGATACAAAATGTCAAGTAATTGGATGCAATCATTTACTGCCTTCTAACCTCATACATACGTATGACATTTGGGTGCCTAATAAGTTTCATTGTTGATATTTCTCGTTTTATCTGCATATCAGTGAACAGTGGAAAATGTCAGGAAATACTCAGTAAATATACTAAAAGAAAACACTAAAAACTGTAGCAGAAAGAAGTTGTTCACACCAGAACCTATTATGGTCGAGCTACCTATTTTGGCTTTAAAATACCTCTACAAAGCCATCTTTTGGGATTGAGGTTACGACTCTGTAATCTCAGAGTTTGGCTACTGAGCAAACTATTTACGTCAGAAACTGAATTCTAAGAGTAGAATTTCCTAGCCTAAGTGTGGAGAGACTCACCAGTGATGTTAAGAGTTAAAATTTTACTCCAAAACTTGTTTTCTAATATTACACAAAACTGAGTATAAAACTTAAAACATGACCAGTATAATTTTTACCAGAACACTTGAATTTTAATTATTAGGGCTGTTCTTGTTAGACCATAAATTCGTAAGCAAACAACAGTTTTAATTGAGTTTGAATTCGGAACGAAAAACGTTTTCAGAGTTTTGCTTCCATTCTCTTAAACTAGTTCTGCAGTGACCAAAGAATCTCATTCGAGTTTAGCTTACACTTAATCTTCAAAGAGCGAGTATGATTTGCAATATCCATAAACTAGTTAATAACTTAATTTCAATAACTTCTTTTGTAAAATATCCCAAAATAGTTTAAGGGAAGAGTTTCTAATTTAAAACCCAATATTTTCTTACATAATAATGTTTTATTACATTAACATATCAGTAACATTACAAATTAGAAAATATGTAACATAACAAATAGAAGCAACCAATTTTTCTTACATAATAATGTTTTATTACATAATGTTATGTAAAGATTATCCAATGAAAATTGGAAAAGAAAATTCAATGTAACAATAATTTAAATTGAGAAATCAGAATTTAAACTTATGAAAATAAATAAAAATTAAACTAAATTACTACTTATTAGATCAACTAATTTAAATAAGATATGTTGTCTAAATAAAAAAAATACATATATACAACTTTTAAAAAATAAATAGAAGCATTAAAAAGTTTAATAAGAATTTAATAATTTCAAAACAAATCTAAATTTATAATTATATTATAATATATTTTTGTTTGAAAATTTATGCAGTTATATCATTTTATATTTATCAATTAATTTATGAGTTAATTCTATCAAACACTTTTAGATTAATAAATTAAATTATTATTTCAAAATTCATAAATTACTAATTTATTGACTAAGAGTTAACTTATCAGCTAGAAACTAAGGTAAGGTATTGGTTAAAGTGAAATTAGAAAGTCAATAATTTCATACCTTTTATTATTATTTTTTATTTGGCTTGTCTTATTATATTATATAACTAATCATGTCAATTATGTATTATTGGTAAATTATTTATATATATATTGTGGATTTTTTTAAGAAAAGAAAAATAAAATAATTCAAAAATTAATTTTAAAAATATAAATTCAAATAAAAAATTAATAGTAAAGTATAATTTTAAATAAAATTACATAATAAAATATTAGTATAAATAAGAGTAACCTTTTTAAAAGAAACTAAATTTGCAGTATATAAAATATATAAGTTCAAATAAAATTAAATTGTTTAAAAATAATTTTAGTTTTATACATCTAAACAAAAAACAATAATCTATAAAATTAAATTACAGAAAAATACTTAATTTATTAATATTTTTTAGAAATAACTTCATTTTATTCATTTATTTGAAATAAATATTTAAACAAAAATTACTAGAACAAACAACAATAATCCACCATTTGGATAGTATATATTTATACCCGTCCCATTAGTGATTAGACAATTAAAATATCCAGTTTCGTTAGTAGCATTAAAAAAAATACTTATCACGGATTTTATCTACAGATATTTAGACTTATAAATCCTTTTGTTATTCCTATGGATAACCAAGTGGAAGACAAACCATCTAACACTCGTCACCAAAGCCTACATACTAAACAGGTCAGATAAGTCTGGATAAATGGGTCAGATAAGTCTAGATAAATGAATTTTTTTTTTTTTTTTCTGATCTGTATCTGACTTGCGAAAGTTGGCGGATTGCAGAGTTCATCTGAGTCCACCAAATGATCTTTGTTTTTTTTTTAGATCTAGTCTAGCTTACAGAAGTCAGCAGAAAGATAAATCATCAGGTTCAATTTATCAATTTGAAATAAATTTATCTATTTTCCTTTCAATGTTTTAAATAATCTATTACACTCAACAATATCAAATTAAATAAAATTCACTTTTATAGTTGGGTGCTTCTATAATTTATTTTCTCAAATGTAGTTTGAATTTTGTAGGTTTCTATTATTTCTTATTTGTTTCTTCTCTATCAAATATTCAATTTATCTTTGTTTTTCAATTTGTTTCTTCAATCAAACAATGAAATGCAGCGTCACTATCCAGTGTAAACAGAGGGATCACATATAAAAACAAATCCTAATACCAATAATAATGATAAATGAGAAAGAGTAATTAGGAAAATAAATTGTACCTGGTCAATCATTTTGTGCTTGAGAACTTTCTCCTTGTCGAGAATCTTGATGGCGACGTTCTCTCTGCTTTCCACGTGCCTCGCGAACTTTACCTTGGCGAAATTGCCCTCGCCCAGGGTCCGACCCAACTCGTACTTCCCTACACGGGTCCTGCTGCTCCCGCTGCTGCTGCCCTGACCCGAACGTGACGTCATCTCCCTGTTCCTCCTCTAGCTTTCTCTCTCTGCAACAATCCTTCTTCTCTCTCCTCTCCTTCTCTTTCTATAATATAATATCAACTCCTCTTCTTCTTCAGTGGCTGCCACACGCGAGACTTCGCCACCTTCATCTTCCTCTACTCTTTCTCGTCGCAATCAACCGGCGGAACCGTTGGATCTGTGCAATTCAATCGCAGCCGTTCAAGAGGAAAGAGGTCGGCGAGTCGTTGACCGTTGGATCGAAGGAGGACTCCATCGTTTGCGGAGAATCTGAGGAACGGACAATTTCGGAGAGAAAGAGGAAAAAGGAAAATGAAATGAAGCTTCGAGAGAAACAGAGGCCTTTAGGTTAAATATTTTCCTCTGTGACTGATAAGGGAACAAATCGAAAATTTGGATTTGGAATTTTGTTGGTTTGGTTTGGGTGGTTTGAATCTGAAGAAGAAAGGAAGGAATGTATGAGAAGCGGTGAAAGAATGCGCCAACCAGGGACGGTTCTTTCTGAATATGATTTTATGAACGATTACGTTGGTGCTCATGTGAGCCTGGTTATTTATAATTTTCTATAAAATCAAATGACGACCAAAACTAATAGTCAATTGTTTTGTCTTTTACAAAACATGAACTCGTGAATTGCTGAGTTGGAACCATTATATTTAATTATTAATTTATTAAAGTAACATTAGATTTTATTAAAAATATTTATTATTGGAAATCATGTCAATCATAATGTAATTAAATATTTAAAGGATAGCAGTTATATTCGGTTTAATCGACTAAGAATCAACGGTAATATACGAAAATATTTCTCTTAATTTCTTTTTATAATTTAGTTAAACTGAATATATATTTAAATCTAACAATTTTTTTATTTTTTTAGAATTATTTGACAACAATATTTTAATATTTATCATAATTGTTTAGTTTAAAAAAAAAATCAAAACCAATGAAATAAATGCATATTTATATTTTAAGAAGTTGTTTTAATTTCTATAAAAAATAAATAACATGAATTTCAAATAGAATTTTAATTGAAAAATATCATATAAAAAACATAACTTATCTAATATATAACAAAAAAATAATATGAAAAAAATTAAATTAGTTTTATTTTTCAAAATTGAATTAGGTTTTATGGATATATTTTGTTGTGTTTAGTTTTAAAATTTTCACTTATTAATTTTATCATATTTTTATTTTTATTAGATTTATATAAGTTACATATACTATATCCATAAATATCGAATATAAAAGTGTTTACTATTATATTAAAAAATACAAATAATCTGTATATATTCATTACATGTTTGTTTTTAGTTAAGAGTATATCAACTTAAATATCTAATTGATCCAACACGTAATAATATTTCTTTATTATTATTATTGTATTAGATGTTGAACTTATAGCATTATGATAAGATATTAATTTTAGTCTAATTATCATGTAAAAAAGACTTATAGCTAATAACAAATAATAACATATTTAATGTTTCTAATAATGTTGGATGAAATAAGTATTAGATAAAATCAAACTTAGCTTAAGATGTTTGGTTGTAAAAACTTAAGGTAAGGTTAGACAAAATTACTAGTCTATTATTAGACAAAATCTTAAAGCAAGACACGTACAAAAATTTAAACAATATATCTTGAAGTGTTAAAAGAAGGCACAAGACCAACATCTTAGACGCAAACCATCAATATTGAACACGAGACAACTATAAACGATTAAGAAAGGTCTAAAAGAAACAACTTGACTAATAACACATCATAAGAATAATTTTAACACAATGCACCGACAAAGTTTGCATGCTCATAATAATGTTGTCAGAAGCAAAAATAAATTATAAAGAAAAATATTGTCCTTTTTATAAGACTTTTAGTGTAACAACTAAAGGAGTCAAAAGTAATTTTAAAAATGTGTTAGACTCAAAAATAAGTCATAAAACACAAACTTTAATACTTTTAATATTAGTAGTATTATTAATATTATTATTAACTTTATTATTAATATTATTAATAATGTTATCATAATAATATTATGATAATGTTATTACTATTATTAATAATAATATTAATCATAATAAGAATAATAATAAATACAACATTTATGGTATAATAGTTATTTGTTCTATATTTATTTATAGAACATAGATTAAATTTCTTGTAGTAATTTTGAAAAAAAGAAAAAACATGGTCTTAGAACAAAGCCTGTAATGACATATTACTATTTTTATTATTATTTGAAGGATACACATATACAATAATATCATAACTTAAATAATTAATAGTTATAAATTAACTTATAATTGTTAACTAGAATAAGGTAACTTAATAATCATCTTAATTTATCTAATTAAAGTTGATAATTGAAAACTTAGAAAATATTTACAACATTAAATGTAGTTTTTAATATATATAATAAATTTATCAAAAATTGACAAATGAGCCTAATTTGCCCTTCCTAAGGCAGGTCTGGGCTCTTTGTTTACTTGATCATAACGAATGATATCCCACCCTAACCGTTCTATCACTCCCTAATTGAGTGTACATTTATATTTCATGTAAAATAATGTTACATGCAAAATATTCTTCAAGTTTTTAAGTATTTTAGTTTTAAGTATGTCTTATAAACTTGTAGAGTGAATTTTATTTGTAATTTGCTAAACTATAGAGAAATAAGTGATTTTTTTTGTGTATCCTACAATAAATAACTTTTTTTTTAATTTTTAAACAACTTTTGTCGTACAAAATATTATTGTACTTAAGCTTAGGAAAAGATTAATATATAATTATAAAAAATTAATATATAATTATAAATGACTTTACTTACTTATTTTAAATTAAAAATAACAGTGATAAGTTTGATTAGTAATGTAACAACCTAGAAAATCTAGCATCTAAGTAGAAGTGGTAAAAGTGGAATGAATATTTGATTATTATATTATTAAACTGAAAACACGTATTTATAGGAAAAGTTAGTAATCAAGTCTCATTCCCACTTGAGCCACCATCTCTCTAAAACC